>Ga0126342_10005643_pt1 | contig 21922 bp, 16 predicted proteins | sample Cyp1metagenome_FD_92528 | JGI IMG/M metagenome (GOLD analysis project Ga0126342, IMG submission 92528) | Coral microbial communities from Lord Howe Island, Old Settlement Bay, Australia - Cyphastrea 1 metagenome | ecosystem: Host-associated > Invertebrates > Cnidaria > Coral ... | reverse complement strand
TTAATAGTGGTTACTAGTGGTTAATAGTGGTTAATAGATGATAATAGTGATTAGTAGTGATTAATAGTGGTTACTAGTGGTTAATAGTGGTTAATAGATGATAATAGTGATTAGTAGTGATTAGTAATGATTAATAGTGGTTACTAGTGGTTAATAGTGGTTAATAATCGTAGATTTCATGATCATAAATGATTAATATATATATATATATATACTGGTTGCTGGTGACTGGAACCATGGAATTTGGATTGACTTTCCCATGATATTGGGAATGGAATCATCATCCCAATTGTTACTCACTCCATCATTTTTCAGAGGGGTAGCTATACCATGCTATACCAGCAACCGTTGTATGGATATTGGATGATTTTACCAGCTGAAAAGCTCCATCTTGCCACGCCGCGCTAGCGAAGCTAGCGCAGCGCGGCTCGCGGGGGCCAGGACGCAGATGTTGTGAAGGAAGCAGTGAAAGCCTCGCTACACATCATGCAATTCACGGAGACCTGCCATGGAAATTGGTGTCTGATGGGATTTCAGTGCCTCCAGTTGATGGCATGGATGGCTGGGAAACATGGGAGAATGATGAACAGCAAAAACTGGTTGGTGGTTTCAAACATTTGGATTATATGGGATGTCATCCTTCCCATTGACGAACTCATATTTTTCCGGATGGTAGGTCAACCACCAACCAGATGCTTATTTTCAGACAAATCCATTGAAGTTGCGAGCCTTAAGGGCACCATGGGGCACCCTTGAACCTTGTTGAGACGTCGTCCCAGTGAGCCTATGTTCAGCAAAGGGTGGAGGGCTGAGTACAAAACATTCCACCATAAAGGTCTCATTTGACGAAGAATTTTAGTGTAAGAAGCGTTTCTTACCCTTGGGTAATCGAATATGGCAATTGAATTTCCGATATATGAAATGTGGGATTTTCCAGCCATGTTTGATGACAGGGGCATTTTCAGCATCCAGTGACCACCGACAACCACTACTTTTATGGTCAGCTCTGGGTTTTCGGTGATGGAAGAACCGGTTCTGTTGGATTTATGTTAGTGAAACAACTATAGGTAATGGCTGTGAATGTGGAGGAGTATATCTTGTGACCAACTATAATTTGCTTTGATGGGGTTTATAACTATCTCAACTAGGGCTTGTGGTGATTGTAACATGAGTTGATGGAGTTAAAAACCAACAAACACAGTGGAAGGGCAACACCTTGCAGTATTGTGAGGTGCATTTCTACTTTACATGTACCTGGTAAATCATATTAGCTAATTCCTAGTTGGTGCCCACCCATAGATGATTTATATACATATATAGCTGATCAGAACCACCATTTGTGATTTTATGTGGTACAGAAACGTTGTTAATAATAATGATTACACATGATTATCTGAGTTATACCGCTTTTACATTGTTCCCCCTTTCTATAGTGTTGTTGTTGTTGTTGTTGTTTTTCTTAATTTATATAGTTATCCTGGTATCCTATATTACTACCATAAATATACACACATCGAGAGATATAGATACCTGCAAGTACCTTCCTGTACGCATCCCTATGCAAATAACATCAAATAACTAATTCCATAATATTGTACACAGTATACTATACACATCCACATCTCGGAGCTACATGATCCCTATGTTTCAAGCCTTTGTTGCGAGGAGAACTTGAACAAAGCAGCTGCACAAATCGACACTTGGAGTCCTTGGAGGAGCTCAGGGCGTCAGCTGGCTGGGTGATGGATAAATTGGATAAACCATGATCATGATCTGGGTATAATAATGATATGGTATATAATAATGATTCAATTTTCATCATTATGACATGATCATGGAGAATCATGGATATACCAAGTTATCCAAGTTGAAAAATATTGTTTTCGGTGTTTCCTGTTTAGTTACTTGTGTTTTATACGGTGGTTTTTTAGTAGTGTGTGTAATGAAGTTGTTTATGGTATTGTTTGATTGATTTCAGGGATCACATATTATGTAGAGCCACATGTGTTCGATCATTTGCCAGACCTTTCTGTATTGAACTTTCTCTATGGATCAGGAGTTGTGTCCTTTTCCATGAGTCAACTGATATTTGCCATCTGAAAATGCTGCCCCAACCGAGGTTGAAGAACAATCGCACGGTGAGGTCCCGTTGTGAAATGATGAAAGCGTTGGTTTTTTAGTATGGTTTCTCCATGAAAATGAGTTGGTTCCACCATGGAATTCAGCAGAAGTCAACTCAACTTATGCATCCTGGGCACCTCTCCTGCGTTGGCTGAGGAAAAATTCACTTTCGCCTTGGGCCTGGAAGATCGATGTTTGTCGCATGGCGGCGAAGCCGTCTGAAGATTTCGAGAAAACGGTTCCATCCATTGGTGAATTATCCAACTGTTCATAAGGAAAACAACATAAAGCTGCCATTTGGGGTATACCCCGTGGACTAACCAGGTAATCTAAGAGTGATCACCTCTGGAAGTGTCATGGGATTTGATGGTCATAAATGGGGATTTGATCAAAACACATAGGGTTCTTCGATAGGAATGCAATGGGGAGAATCCAAACATATTTGGCATGGAAAATGGCCATGTAAATCAAGAGAAGTCATCTACATGTGATTATATACTGGTTGGTGGTTTGGAACATGAATTTTATTTGTCCATATATTGGGAATGTCATCATCCCAACTGACTTTCATATTTTTCAGAGGGGTAGGTCAACCACCAACCAGTATACATATGGGGTAATTTTCCACAGCTATGTTACATTAGCCAATGTGGGCCACGTGTTCACCAATGAGGGAGGGGTACAAGAACTTAAGTGGAATAGACCATGGATAAATAGTTGAATTCGTCAGCTTCAAAGCATGTTTTTGCCGGGATACAGTTGAAGATATTTGAGATAGCCTCCAGGAATCAAGCTTTGAATGGGAGAAATCCTCTATAAACGGAGGTTCGATTGTTGTTAAAATCATTAAAGGGGTGGATTTTCCATGTCCACCTTTGATTACCGGAGGGTACTGGACTGTCATGTCAGTCCCTCATTTTGTGTGCGTTTCTGTCTTTCGATATCCGAGTCTTTTAGGTTAAAGATCATCTAATTATTATATACCTTACTGCAAATCTCCGTTTGTGTTGCTGAATTCCCTAGCTTCAGACTTGAGGGGGGAAATTCTCAACGTTTGCCATATTAAGATATTGATATCTGAAGTTTCTTGGTTGAGATCCTTCATGATCCTTCCAGAATTTGGCGAAAAAGCGAAAATCTGCGCGAAAACCGTATATTTGAGTAAGAACCATGGATTATCCCTATAGATTAGCCCTTAAATATTATTATGGTTTCCCCAGTTTCCCCTAGATATTATCCCTTAAAACCAATCCATTGAGATCGCTCTCAGGTCCAGCATTTTCCTGATGCTTCTCGACAGCGCTGGTAGGACCTGGGAACCAATCAGTTCCCTATCACTAGATGGGAAATTTTCCAGGAGACAGCCATTTCTTGCCATATTTGATGTTAGGAACAATAGTTTTCGGTATCGGTTCCGTTGATAAGATGTGGGTCCTGCAAAAGATGTGCAAAGTTCTGCAAACCACAGCAAAAATATGTTTTTTTTGAATCTTATTGCCTACGCGTATTCAAGCCGGCAGTTGGGTTTATAGATAAGAGTTGAGAGTCGCTACTGCGAGATTGAATGGGGATTACTCTATGGATCATCATCTGGTTGGTGGTCTGGAACACTTTTTATTTTCCATTTCATATATGGGATGTCATCCTTCCCATTGACGAACTCCATCATTTTTCAAGATGGTTTTTTAACCACCAACCAGGTTATTATTAACCATCCATTAATATTATATAACCATATATAACCATTTTCAGTGGTGATTTACCCTTTGGTAATCAAACTTGGCTAGCTGGGACATCCAAAAAATAAATGGAGGCTTCAAGCTGGGAAAATCAGAGCCCCTTTCGGGGCGAAATTGTCTTTGGTTGGTGGTGTCAAATAGCCTCTGGTGATTCTCAACATGGATTTGATATAATGGGATATAGTGGGATGATAGCGATTAACCAACAAAGATGCTGATATAATGGGGATAGTCAGAACATATGGTATTTTGTGACGGTTTGCGAACTGAAAAATCACCATTTTGAATAGGCCAAAAATCATCGAACGATATGGGCCATGGCTTCCTCCGCATCCTTTTTGAGATGATCAAGCCCGATCAAGTCCGTGGCCAACGAAGCTACTGATGTTTGGAGAGGATATGCAGTCTGAACAACTGCACGTACCTGCAAAGCATTTTATTTCACTGGAAATGGCATGCGGCTAAGCCGAGAACCGCCCCGCTGAAATTTGTTTGCACATCTACCTTGGATCAATAATCCTGTTTAATTGCACGTTTTGGGATTCAGCTCCTGACGGATCACTCCAATGATCCAGTTCTTTTCTATAGCGTGTGTGTCCCAAAAAGTGTGTTTGCGTGTGTTCCTTTTGAGAATTGAATGGGTCATTTTTTGGGGACACACACATTTCTCTATAGAAAACAGCAAAATGTGTTTCCAAACTCCGAGTTCCCCAAAATGGGGAAGCCGACGTGCTCCCAGACCATCCGACAAGTTGATGACCGAAGCCTGTTCTCCCGACCTGGAAATATGGTTTATTTTTGGGGGAATCATCCCCAAATGGCCGCAAGTTTCATATTAGTGAATTATTCTACTTGTAATTTGCCCAGATCCTTACTTATGATCCCGGATGATTTGTTCCTGCCTCCCCTGCCCTGGACATAGGTTGTGCTTTACATTTGCAGTGCCAATGTCCTTTGTGACCATCATCTTCCAATGGATCTTCACCACCGGGCTATGGAGGTGGGGAAGGTCATTTTTGGGGGACTGTTGGCTCAGCCTCACCACAATTTTACTGTAGCTTGCACAGATGAAAACCTCTTGAACTTAAACATTCCACGCTCCTTTTGTTTGAGTCGGGCGCGTGAGATAGAATGTCATTCGCATTCATTTGCCGTGTTTGCGCGCATGTCATATTGTATTCTCAATCATGTCGAAGCATCTTGCTTTCCGGCCTGGAATTCAGTCAGAAATTGCATTTATATGATGTGAACCGCACATGAATAGACGGTTGGTTTGCTTTATTGGTGGTGCCATTTTATGTTGTAGCAATTATCATTTCGTTGGACTAATCACTATTGATCATCAACCATAGTTTATTGATCCAAGGCTGACTTGAGTAAACATTGTCAGGTGGTTTTAGATGCTTTCAAATGTTTGAGATGCTTGAATAGAAGATCCAAGATGAACTGATTATTTTCCCTTCATGTACCATTGATGATTTCAATTTTTTATATACTTCTTATTGTCCATCCCTAAATCATGAGATAATACACCCTATTGACTGTCATAATTTTGGGGCCCCAAAAATCCTTGAGTTTGACCACTAGGAAAATCTACATGACCTCCTATATTTACTGGTAAAATCTATGGTTTTCTGTAGATGTTTCCCTTCCAAACCATTGACAAAACAGAAAATGAAAGAAACCAGGATCAGATTTGCTCCAACCTATTACAGGTAAATGAACAACTGCCACTTTTGGCTGGAAAAATTGATTCTTGTGTGCCATATTTTGCATCTAAACATTACCAGGGAGCCACTGGATTTTGTTGTTTGATAGATATTTTGTTTTAACCAACTTGGCTATCATAAATGAACTATATCAACTATAAATTCATTTTTCTTGGTTACATCAAATTACCATTTTCTTTCAGTTTTCCGGGGATCTCTATGAAACAGCAGCATTTCAAGTGTGGATAGTTCAGCTCCGTGGAGGTATTTGCTGTGGCTTCCTGGTTCTTTCGTGGTTCTGCCCGAGGCGCCGGAAATTCAATTTTTTGGGTTGGGAATGAACCATCAAGGCCAAGGTCAGGCCTCTGTGTTTTGTTCCTTTGCCTTAGAGACGCTATAGTTATCCCCCTAAACCATGGAATTCACCATGTGAAATTTAAGCGTCAACTTAGCTGTCGTTGCCCGACCTTGCAGCCAAGTTGATGCTTAGTTTTTCTGGGACAACTAGACTTCATGGCTGTCAATGTGGATGATTAGATAACCGACTATAAACCAACTATAGTGGGGTAGTAAGTAACTATTTCAACTGGGGTAACTAGCCATAGACCTTGTGCAGACTCATCACAAAAAAAGGGCTTGGTATGCCCTGGATCAACACATGTTCTTCGATGCCGCTCGACAGTTGGTTCTAGGTTTCGTGGATTGTTATCCTTTTTCGGCTCATTTGTAAATTATATCTATGTTATCTGGTTGATGGTTTGGAACATGTTTTTATTTTCCATCATATATGGGATAATCCTTCCCATTGACTTTCATATTTTTCAAGATGGATAAAGCCACCAACCAGTTATTAATGTGTTTCTAAATTGTGAATTTACAAATGCATTTGACCCTACCTCGCCGGAATCAGTAGTTTACGGTGATTGTGACATGAGTTTATGGGGTTTGAAAACCAACAAACGTTTCACTGAGTTGTGCAAGGTTGTTCCCCCGAGTCATAGTTGTTGCTTCAATTATAAGCCCATATAAACCCAATTGGGGGTTTCCACAAATGGGGATACCCCAAAATGGATGGTTTATAATGGAAAACCCTATTGAAATGGATGATATAGGATGATATAGGGATACCCCCATTTTTGCAAGCCTCCAACTGGCTGTAGTTATATCTACCATAAACGCAAGCACCGCCTTATGGGTAAGCAATAGGGCGCTTGAGGCGTAGGATTTGGAAAAGCCTACGCCTCAGTCTTACACAACGTCAATAATTATGTAGACAATCACCACTGCTATCTAAATCCTGGTATTTACACTGAATTTGTAAATTTAAGCCTAGATTGTCCTATCTTCTGTAGACAATCACCACGATCTAGAATCTAGATTGTAGAGTTCTTAACGTCTGAGTTTGTCCACTTGAAGTGGATAAGTTCCCCCTCTAAATTCTGTATCAAGTATATATTGAGTTATGAAGTTATTCCCGTTTCTATCTTGTAGTTTTATTCTGATTCAAGTTGAGTTGATGATTTTGCTGTGAGTTTTCACCACCTTCACAGGGGGTCCCGGATCCCGGTCGAGGGATCCCAAGGGGCCTAAAAAGTGGCGCCAGGCCGTTCGGGAGGTGTTGCATCAGGGATTGAAACACTTGGAGGAGATGAAGCAAGAGATGTGTGGCGATGACTTTGAGAGGACGGATGAGATGACTTCACAGTACAGATACCATAGATAGCTATGGGAAAATGCTGGATTCTCTGAGGTTTTTGATGTTTGATCCTTTTTTGGGGATGATATATTTTTGCTAACAAAAAGGGAGTTATACCAGTTCTGGGATGATGAACTAACCCCTGGAATCATCCGCCTACATTGGCACAGATCTACAAGATTTGAAGTGTATGGTATAGGGCATCCTTTGATCAAGAACCGGTACAACATGTTGAAGTCACAACGGATTTCCACAACGGCTTTCAATATTTGCGTTTGCCAGTCTGTCCTGAGGGATCCTCATATCAAATGTAGATGAACGGATGTTTTCCAAACTAGCTAGAGCAGCTGAATCTACTGCAAGTTCATGCTGAATCTTCAGCGATTAAAGCTTCTGCATGTTTCATCACTGCCTACCATGCTGAACTTATATGACCGCTCAAGGATGAGTTTATATAATGCGATCTTGAGCACGCTGGAAAAATGCTTACCCTTCGGTTATCAAACATGGCCGGAAAATCTCGGGAACTGCTAAATGGAGGCTTCAGGAAGTGAAAATAAACTATAAATGGTGGATTTTCTGGCAAGCCATATTTGATTACCGAAGGATACTCAGAGTTTGAGAACGTCTGGAAGTCATCTGTTTTTTTTAGATGACTTGAACTTGCAGGGATTCAATTGGTGTGATTACACTAGAGATACCCTCTGGTTATTTAACATAGCCATGGAAAATGGCCCATTTATAGATGGTTTACCTATTAAAAATGGTGATTTTCCATGGCTATGTTAAATAACCAGATGGTACAAGGAGGCAGAGTTATACTACCGGGGCTTTGGGATTTCATGACCCAAAGTCATAGGAGGAATATTGTTCTGAACCAACGTTTGATAGATGGGATAGGGATATTTTTGATGGCTCATGTGTTTTCCCTTCAACTACCACGTTTGCTGTTTCTAAAACCTTTCCACATCATGCATCCTTAGATGTGGGAAAGGCAAAAGCATCTGTGTAAAGCATCCGACTGCTCAACAATCTGTCTGCGCAACGTCCAAAACTGATCTGATCTATTGAGATACGCTACACGAGCAGCACGGTCAACCTGGCCAACGTGAACCAAGCACCAGGTCTCACCAGGTATCCAAGGCCCAACGAGCCTGGCAGCCTGTCTGATGAGAAGCAACATCATTGGTTCGAAACTTTGCGGTTTCGTGTCCAGAAACCAGGCCGACAGTGCCCATGCATGAGTCACTGAGTCTGAGACAAGCCGTAAGTAAGTTTGTGAAATACAGTCAGCATACCCTGGCTGTTGCACCAGCTACAAACACTTGTGTCAGATCGGAAACACAGTGGAAACAGGAGAACGATCAGGAGCATAGAGACCATTGCACAACCAAACCCCAAACTTTCAGCCGGGTCAGCCTGCCCCGCTGGAAGGGAGTTTGGGCCCATGCTGTTAACAAAACATCATTCAAATGATATTCTCCCTGTTTGAAGGATGTTCTTTGACTGATACGTTTCTGTGCATACAATCTGAGATGTATGTATATATACATATATATATTTATATATATCAGTTCATTTGATGTAAAAAAAAATACCAAGCTGAAATGACCCAATTTGCCATAATATTTTTAGCATATTAATGGCTTCCATTAATAGCCATGGGTTCCAGGGTGAAATGAACCACTTCGCCTTTTTAAGCATGTTTGGATATGTTTGGTTGGTCAAGTCATGTCAAGTCATTAAATCCAGAACTTGTTTTTCTACATGGAACAGTCCCCAGTTAAAAACCATTTGCCTAGTTCTACATGGTTGTACATGGGGTTATCATTCTATAAATGAGGTGATTTTAGTGACACAAGTGTTTTTTTCGGGCCATAACTGTATGGTCATACCTCCATTTTGGGTTGAGTCATGTTAAGTCCGTTAAGTCACCAAAACAGCACATTCATTGTAATAGTTTTTTTTGATATGATATATGTTTAACCAGTTTCGCAAGTAACATCCCCATTTGCCATGTGCGCCACTTCAGGAGATTGCAGGGATTCTGGCAGCGGGTGCCGGATGACGCTGAGGCGCATAGCAATTTCACCATTCCTGGGGTCTGCGGTTTCAAATATCTAACAAAAATGGGTGACATACCCTCTGGTTATTAAACATAGCTATGGAAAACCACTTGTTGAAAAAACGGTAAATCATCATCCCAAACATCTATCAATGTGACTGGAAGAAACAACCGAGCTGGGTACATGTTTGGTGAGATGTGAAAAACTATTTGGTGGTTTGGAACATTTTTTATTTTTCCATATATTTATGGGAATTTCATAGTCCCCACTGACTTTCATGTTTTTCAGAGGGGTAGGTATACCACCAAACAGCAATGTTGTTTTGATTTCTGAGATGAGACAACTGGCCTCCCACTTCAACCTGCCCAGAGATGAAGTTCCTGAGAGTACCAGGGTTACGGAAAATGACCGTCACTGTATTCAAAATGATATTTATAATTATTATATATATATGATGATTATATATGATAAGTATAATGATATATAATGACAATGATAATATATATATATATATTCACTATACACTGATAATGATATCATTTCATCAATTCATTTCATATCGTTATTACCCCGCCAATTAATACTACAATTGGTTGAAAGGGCAAATTCGCGGGTTGTATTCTGGCGCACAACAGAAGAATGATTTCCCGCTTCAAGTGTCCCACCGATCTATTGAAATATGTATATATATAGATAAATAAATATATGTGTATAAATGGAGTTTGAAGCGTATCTAGCTTTATGGCCATAAGGTTAGCATTCCAGACTACCGTGGATGGACGATGAAATCAAACCCCTGCTGTATTGTTGTCGCCCTCGCATCCCAAAATTTCAATGTTGCCTTTGGGCTGCGTGCTTGGGGCCGGTGGACAAAAAAAATAAACGCTAGCTCAGAGGAAATTATATAGAGTTTTGTGCAACACAGAAATTTGGGGCCTGGGGTTTTATGCGGTAGGCGTTTGCAGGTATTATTTTTTTGGTCCATCTGCTGTCTCATGTTTATGCTTCATACTTAAAAAGGTCTTGGTGCTGGTCTCGCCGATGCATCGGCCCCCAGCACTCCAAAGAACCATGACCGCAAAGAACCATAGAAGAATGACCGCAAAGAACAATGACCGCGAAGAAAGATGAATGCAAGAAAACAATGACTGCAATTGACTGCAAGAAAACAATGACTGCAAAGCACAGTCACTGCAAAGAGCAGTTTTGGAAGGAAGTCTCGAACGAATGCTTTGTTTTCACAACTTCAACTTGCAGTGTTTGAAGGAAGTCTGGCACGAGAGCATCATATTGAAAAACTTCAGCTTGCAGGTTTTGACGGAAGATGACGGAAGTCTGGCATGAGGGCGTCATATTTCAACTTGCAGGTTCTTAAGGAAGACTCAAACGAAAGCTTCATTTTCATATTTTTAGCTTGCAGCTAGATGCGCCGCAGCACAGACCCGAGCCTTGCCAGCCAATAGTGGCACAAATCCCTGTGTTTCAAGGTTTTCATATTACCTAATTCCAAACTCTATTTCCTTTTCTAGTACCTTTTCCTAGTACCTAATTCCGATCACCTGTGTTTTTACAGTCAAAGTGGGTCTGCCCAGTCCGTGCTTTCAAAAACATAAAGAAAAGACGATAATATTTTTCCTCTCTTGCAAATGCCTGAGCGCCGTTTACCTGAGTAAAAGCACAGGTAATCGGAATTAGGTAAAGGAATAGGTAATCGGAATAGGTACTAGAAAAGGAAATAGAGTTTGGAATTACTAGGCAATATGAAAACAAAGGGATTTGCGCACTAGAAAAGTCCAAATCTTCCTTTGCGCGATGATACGCTGCTACTTGCATGCGTGCAAGGCTGTACCCCCGTCCCCGGACCGTAGTTCTTGGTTTCATAGATGGTCTCTATATATCTCTTTCATTTAACAATGTTTCACACATGTTTGTGATGATGATCTCAATTGAAAAACATATATTTTTGCGGTTTGATACCTCCAATCAGCATAATTCAGGTGGATAACTAGTGTCATTTCATCATGAACCCAACAGTCAAGGTAAACTGTTGACCAACAGCCAGTGCTCGAGGCTTCCCATCTCCACCTCTACAAACGATACGTCTTTCGTGGCAAACCCGTCCGTGAGTCTTTGTAGAGGCTGTCTTGTACATAGCTTGGAGCGGAGGACTTGGCCGTGGAGTAGTGAAGTGGCAAGCCTGGTGAAAGTAAGTCCCCATGATCATGTCGTGGGGTGATCCCATGGATGAATGGTGTAACTAACCATGGTTACGTTCACCGGCTACGATTGGATGATTTCGCAAGTAGTGACTGGGTGAGATTTTGAAAGCTGAGTCGTGCTTTTTGTGCATGAATCATAGGCTTTAAGCCAGTTACAAAGCATTGAACTCACTCCATGGCCAGTCCAAGTGGAGTTGGAGAACAACGTTTCACACTAAGGTGTAAACTAAGTGGTGAAGGGTTGCTTTGTGTTTGGAGAAGTGGGGAAAGTCAGGCATTCTGATAATCTTAAAGGATCTTAAAGGTATAGTTCGAATCCCACTCAAAACATGTTGAATTTTATTGTGTTTTTGAGGTAGCTAGGCTACACTTTAATAATGGTCGTTTCACAATTGTTGGACTATGGTTCTTCTTGAAGATAGTAACATCGCCCATAAAATATGATACTGCAGCCCTGAATTTATGAATGCCTGGAACATGAATCAGCTATGGTTGTTTGATGTTTCTCATGTGGATCACAGCAGAAAATCGGAGAAAGGCAGTCACTTGTTTTGCCTCCAACACATCTGCTGGGTGATCATCGCTTTAGGCACAGCGCGGTGGAAAAAATGTCGTGAGGGCCGGTGGCCTTGTCGGCCAACATGGCCACATATGGCCACCATTGAAATGGTGGTGGAGAACCTGTTTTTTTTCGTTTGAAAGACCTTGGTGTTTTGGAGCCTTCTCCTTTTTGTCCTGAAGGATCAGGTTTGCTCCAAGTTATTTCCTTTCTACATGATCAGTTGCTGCCGAAGCCAGCAGGCTGTCAATTGAGGGCACTCAAACCTTGGTTTCTACGGGATTCAACATGATGTAACCAACAAAAACATGGGGATATAACATGATCTAGCAAACATGGATAGCTGCTGATAGCTGGATAACTGGATAGTTGGCCCCGAGGATCCCCGTGGATCCCTAGGCTTTATAGTAGTCAACGAGAAAAACTGGGGGTTCAAACATGGAAACCACTTAAAACACATGGCTATATCGAAGTGTGCAAAGCGATCAAATCCAATTGTAGGGCAAAATCAGATCCACCTAGACCCTCCAAGTACCCTTTGAAAATGGTCTTGTACCCCATAGTTGTGGTACTTCAACCATTGTTTTGAGTGGTATTTGAAGGGTCTAGGCATGTTGAATTCTTGTTGAACATGCGAGTGCCAAAACATCTTTCAACCCGGAGCCCAGGTTGAAGGACGAGATTGCCAGGTGGGGAACTGCCCGAATTGTGGGCTAATGATGATTCAGATTTCTCAATAATGATAATGATAGTAATATACAATCAAACATATTATCCACATCATTAAGAATAGATAAGAATAGGAAATAGTGATCGTCATCATCATAATTTCAACAGTGACGTGAGCCCAATGGGTTGGAACAGACGAGTCAATGGTTACAAGGGGTGCCCCAGTTTCGAATGGCCAAATTGGTAAACAGAACTGCGTTAACTATGTTATGGTGATTATGACGAAACTCAATGGGGTTCATAAGCTAACTTCTATCTGGGAGGACTGTGTAGGTACCTGTTTTTGTTACTTGATTTGATTTATGGTATATTGTTTGCGTTGTTTCGTGGCTGTTTGCAGTTTTTGCAGTCTTGGCAATTATGGTACAATCGACAGATCCACAAGTTTAGTGGTCATGTTTGCGATGGCTGTATCATACACACCAACCCTCAGCAGAAGAGATATTCAACGTACGCAGATATTGCGAAACCTTGATTATTTACTATAGATGTAAGTCGCCAATCATTATCCAAAGGTTTCATTTTAAGCGATTCCGAGCAAAATCATGGTTCCAATTGCACCCTTTTGCAGAAAGAGTCCAAAACATTCCAGATCCAACTGTTTGTTGGTTGTACCCTCTGGTAATTTAACAGTTTGCTATTGAAAATGGCCATAGAAATAGTGGATTTACCCATTAAAGATGGTGATTTTCCATGGTTTTTTGTATGTTTTCCGGAGGGTATCACTTGCTTTTGTTGTCCAGTCACAGTCTTCGTTCATGACGGTCGCCAAGCGCTGACAGTCAAATATCCTCCATGATAGTTACGTGTTACGTCTCATTCTGGAGAATATGTTCCAGCTAAATCCCTATTTTTGGCTAAATGTTCCGTCATGTTAGGCAGAATGGGACTTAACAAGCTCTTAGCTGGCGATGTTTCCCTATTTTTGGCTTGTTAAGTCCCATTCTGCCAAATATGAACACAACGGTTAATCCATGTTAATCCACTACGCGGGAATCTTCTGGGAATATTTTTGTGCGTCCGACTGTTCCAGGCGTTTTTTTTGGATATACAATGGATGATAGTGGATGATAGTGGCAATTTATGCATCACCAGTGGAAGAATTCGATTTTTACGACGGGGAGCTGGGAACCAACTGGGGTTTAGTTTTACCCGATGCATGGCATAGTTTCTTAGATTTTCTTAGATCCCCCATAGACATCCATCCATAAACCATAAAAAATCCCGAAGTGATAAATAGATTCGCTTCAACTTAGCTATCTAAACCCCATTCAAATCACCATGAAACCCAATAAAACCACCATAACTTTGCTGGTAGTCGCGATTTCGTGGCCACGGGTCCATTTCCTCGTCTTGGACAGGATCCAACAGTCCGTCACTGCGGTGTGCTCCGACTTCGAGGAACGGAGGGAGCTACCCTTTAAGAGAGGGGAGCCGGTTGGAGCTACGAATGAAGTTCTCCACATGATTTCTTGATATTTGTTGATATTTGTTGTACGCTTTTGAACTACGACTATTATATAATATTATATAATATGTATATGCTGTATATGTTTATCCTAGTACCATGAGATATTTGATCTGTTTAGATCGTATTCCTCCACTACCTAGTAGTCACTAGTTTTTACCAGGGGATTGACAATTTCCATAAGGGATAACCAGATGACAACTACAAGCTACATCACTGGAACCACTAAACGTTGATTTGTTTATTGTATATAGATAATAATATATTATATATAATATTGTTATATATACTATATGTAGGTTTTATTGTTCCAATTGTATAACATTGTAATACTTTATGCTCTATATATAATATATGCTTTATGTTATTCTGACTATACACCAGTGAATAAGTGTGATTGCTGGTGAATGCTGGCAAGAACATTGAATAAATACTTTTACGTTGTTTACCATCATAATGAATCGTTCGTATTTCCAAGGGTTGTGTTAGGGTCCGGGTTGGGCGATTCCCTTTTTATTTTCATTCTACATACTTATGTAACTCCTGCTCATAGTCTCCTTGGTCATGCAACCAGCCTACGTCAGAATCATGGGATCTATCGCTTATGATTTATGACGGTTTCCGGCACTTTTCCCTCATAAGAATCATTCAGTTCCACCACAAATTTTGGTACAAATAGGTATGGTGATACAATTACAAAGAAGTACTCGACAATTACTATCACAATCACAAAGACTAGTATGGTACTGCGATTTTAATGCACTTAAGCTTGTTTAAACAGAATATGTGGATACAGTACATGTGGTGGTTCACCCCTGTTCATCCTATTATGGCGGTGCCATGCCAGACATTGCCATCCCCCTAATACTAAATACCTTCCATATGGTCCCCCAAAATGAATAGATTCCATACTAGCCATACCAAACCATGGCTTCTAAGGGGGTATGTAACACGAAGGGGGAAGGGTTGTTCGTGCATTTCGCAGGAGCACAAGCGTGCTTCCACGGCGATTCACAACAAGCTCCAAGCGCAGGTTTCTCCGGCTTTGGGTGTCCCAAAACAAAAGCAGGGGGTTCCTACAAGGGAGATAGCTAATGGAAAATCCTATTTGGATGAGTTAGGGGTACCCCGATTTAGGAAACCTCAAAATGGATGTGTCTGAAAAGGGGGAGGTACCACAAAACAGAACAAAATGATTGGCAAATGATGGCGACACTTAAGGGTACTCTGTTTCAAGACAAACTCAAACGGGTTGCTCGAAAGCGCATGTTTGGCTTGTTATGCTTAATGTATTTCTGATACTGTAGCGCATTTGTGTACCTAATGTTCCAATCGTTTCTAGCATGATTGGAAAAACATAGGCATACCTAAAGCCATCACATATCATGTTTGGTCCTTTTGTCTACCGGTATACCTTTGCAAAAAACACATGGCGATGGAAGATCCGACAGCAGATATTTCCGCAAGAGTCCTGGCCAACTGTTGTTCGTTGCCAGGTTTATCCCGAGGAACATGCATGTTTGTGTGCCCTTAAACTATTTATTTGTCAAATGCAAATAACTTGCGTTTTGTCGAACTTTTGCTGGCAAAGTTTTGCCGACGAGGTTTGCGGCGAAGAATCGGCAAAGGTTTATTTGCTTGCATTGTCCTCTTCAAACAGATTCACCGAAATTCCACCACAAACTTCACCATGCACCACGGCCTCAAACCCTTAAAAAAATCCACCGGGCGGCGACATTTTCTCGTCCAAATATATTCATTAAAGTTTTCGTGGCACGGGGCCAGTGTTTTGATGCAATGCATTTCAGAGCGGCTCACCTCCCCAATTGCAGGTTTAGGTGGCTACAGCAAGGATCATGTTTTTTTTCTACCCGAAAAAATGGCGCAGGCACTTTAGGGGAACCCTAATATACCTCTGAGTAGTCCAAATTATGGCATGTTTTCCTGATCGATGTTTCCATGCTTAGAGCAAGCTTCGGGATAAATTGGCCTCATGTGGCGACATTATTGGAATGATAGGAATTGGATTGCGCTAACTATCTCTAAAAAGCCGATTGTTTCAGGTTAATTTAATGAGTCATGATTATATCATTATCACTATTAAGTGTAATATGCATTCCATTCTATTAATGAATACCAAACGCGAGCAGAACGAGAGATTTGGGATTGAACTTCAATGTCATCCTCAATGAAATTTGAACAGTTTGAGGTTCAATGCAGAAAAGACAGCGCGTTCAACCTATTCGTATAAATACATCCTAAGTTTGATTTGAGGTTGCACGCTGACATCCTTTGTATCCTGCAACATTTGTGGACTTTGGCAGGTTTGGACTGTTGAGGAAGCAAAAAAGCAGGCACAGCGGGAATGTTATTGGTTGCAGTGTGGCAGCTGCCATGGTTGGATGGGTTTGTCTGAAAGTGCGTTGGAGAATGTTGGAGACACTCGCATAGTCAGTGAGTATGAACTTTATTTGTCGGCACAAGTGTGTCTTTCCGCAATGGTATTATCCCATACCCAAAATGGATCAAAATGGTCCACCAGTCCACCCAGTTCATTAAATTCCAACAGGCGCGTGTCTGGAACTGCAGTGACAAACCCCAAAATTGCTCTAGATAATAGGGAACATGATGATAAACTACGAGATTTTGAGGTACACTGTTGTCAGGCAAACCCTTATGTTCAGAAGCCCCCTGACACACCATTTTTTTGTATTTTATTGTGATCTTTTGACGTTTACAGTGAAATCACACGTTACTGGATGGTAAAGCCAAGATGCTCTTTGGGGAAATGCCCAGTTGTGGTTGGTCATACCGACCATATGTTTGGATAGTCGAATATATGTTTTTTGACTTAAAATCACCATGTTTAAGTGGATGCCATCAGAATTTTTCATGTTTAATATTGTTTAATACAATGGGTGTATCATGGTGATTGGCAATGCATCAAACACATACCCGTTTCCTTTTCCTGACTCTCAGTTCCCTGAGATCCAATGGTTTTTGGTGGATTTGAGACCAATTCCCTTGCTTTGCTTCAGGTGATGTGGGTTTCATGAAACATAAGAATTCCACCATTCGATATTCGGGGAATCTCTTGGGAATTGGCATGTTGGCCCTAAAAATATTGGCGAATCAGGTGGTAGGGAGCCAAGGAGCTATGGAAATCCATATCAAAATGGAGAACCAGTTGGAGGTATATGAATAATACCTCACCATTATGAATAACCACCAAGGACCGAAATTGAGATACCTACACATATAAGGCCTATGTAATTAAGGGCTCAATTTCAAGGAATAGCCCCAGAACACATGGCCTTATATGGTAGAGTCCCTACATTTTAGGGTCCTTAAAATTTCACTGAACCATGGCCACCCGCACTTGTGTTCGTTGCTTTATTCGCCGAATTAACGACAATGAGTTTTATCTACCAATATCTAATAATATCTAACCCCAAGTTGTTGTAGTTATGAACCAACTTAGCTAAGAAACTAGTGCACCATATCATATACAATTTTTCGATATTTTTCGGGGTTCAAACAGCCAAATAAGTGAGTTCTTTACTCAATAGAAAACTAATCATTAATTAAAATAAATGTGGGACAACCAGTCAAAATAAGCCAAAAAAGTCAAGCACAAACCCCCAGGAGGCAGCTGGCTCGCCTTCGCATGTGTCGCAGAAGTCCTACCAGCCATTGGTGACGATGACAGCACCGCGGCAGCCATGTTTGGTGTTCCACCTGGCCCTATGGAAAATTGGCTTTTTTTCATCCCCAACTGACTGGGTGAGTAGTTCAATCCCTTCGTGTTTTGCTATGGGAAAATGGCCAAAAGGAGCAACAGATCACTTTTGTGTGGACTATCGAAGGTTGACCATGTAGTTGACTTGAAAAACAACAAGGAACACATTGAAATTTGTAATTTTTACTTCAAATTACCATTCACCATTGATAAGTATGTGGATAAAATGAGAGTTAAGTGGTAAATCAATCAATTATCAATGATGGTAATCCATTTATAGAATCCACATCTATAAGCCAATTTTTTGTAGCCTCCGGTAAACCAATAGATGTGGAAAAGCCAAGGTGAAACCCCGGGGAAACGATCTACTTTGATGGTGGGTTTTCCACAGTCGTTGCCAGCCATGTTTTTTGGCTGTTCGTGAACGCAGGAAATCACAGAACTTTGAAAAGACATGAGCAGGATGTTTGAACAAGAACAAGCTCATGTCTTTTTTGTCCTAAATAATGGGATTGTTATGGGATTGTTATGGGATTTTATGGGATTTGATGGAATTTCAATGTCCTAAATTAAAAGACCAAAGATTTTGTGGATGGATTTGCACTGCACAGGGGTGATAAGCATTCAGCGAGATGCAGTTTGGGTATTTACCTTGATACAGCGGTTTGCGAAAATGGCACACATACGAGACTCACAGAGACAAAGCTCCTGAGCGTTTTACTGGGCACAGTTAAATGGCTTGCGAGATTGGTTGCGCATGGTAAGCGTAACAAAAATAAAGTCGCGGGAAAAGTCATAGTATGTTGAATGGAAGTTTGAATGTGAACATCATCCTATAGATCGTTCTTTTGTTTGCAATGGGCGTTTGAGTCTATAGTCTATATATGTCTATATGTGATCGCGTGGAAAGCATATTAAGAATGATAGATGTGTAAATGGGAAGATCATTTATCAATGAAGATTTTCCAGCTCGCCAAGTTGGGTAAATAGGACATATTAGGACATTCAATGAGAAAAACAATGGGGAGGCCAAACCAGAAATGTAATTTTCCAGGGAATTGTTTCAGATTTTGCTATAAACGGATATATAAATAGAATACCTCCACAAAATGGTAAACATACTACAAGTATGTGGCAAAAGTACTGTTTTTTTTGGTACTTGGAGGGTCTCTATATGATTACTTTGGGAGGTTTCTGCAGCTGGTGGATCCGCCAGACTCTGCCAGACAAGTCTAAGAGTTTTGCGACTGGTGCTGTCCTTGGCATTGCCAGTATTACCATCTGGTTATTTGTTACATAGCCATGGTATAGATGGCCCATTTATAGATTGTTTACCTGGGTTTACCTATTAAACATGGTCATTTTCCATGGCTATGTTAAATAACCAGAGGGTATCCATTATAATCCTCGAAAGCGACTGGTGAAGGCTAGTCATTTCATTGATTTCATGTGGCAATTCTGGTGAGGTATAGTTTTCACTAGTGATACTTGTAACATCTTGTAACTTGTATATACTATATGTTATATATTTGTCGGATGAACATAACTAGCCATTGTTTTAGCGTTGACAGGGCTAGGAAGGTTTTGACTCATCCCCACAACGGTTATCATACCCACCGATTGTCACCTGGGAGGTATTATTCTCCGGCGGAAGGGGATTCCAAGGTGGTCCCCTCGTTAAAAGTTGGTTTACTACCCATCCAAATACAGTCAAATAGGATCAAATATGAATATACATTTTTTACCAAATATTTGTTAAAAGTTATATTTCCAAATATTTCCAACATGTTTTCTCACCATAAACCCACTAAAGCCCAACGTTTCCCTAGTGAAGTGTTGCTCCCGAGGCTTCCCAGGGCTCCCTGATGCATCCTGGAACGGGGTGCCTTGGCGGTGGAAAAAATTCTTGGGGGAAGCGAGGACTTTGTTATGGTTTATGGTTTATGGTGATTTAGTGATGATTTAGTGGGTTTCTTTAGGGATTTTTTTGCATGGTGATAAGTAATGGGATTTCATCGGTTTATTTTCATGATGATTTCGGCGGATTTCACCAGAATTTGGATTGATAGGGATCTATAATTCTTGGGGATCTTAGGATAATCCACTGGGGATATAATGGGGATATATCGGATATAATGGGAATATACGTGAATATACAGATACATGTATACATGAATATACCATCTGGACATCCCCGAACTCCATGCAGGTTTGAGTGGGAAAGTCATCTAGAATTGAGGATTTTCACTCAAACCATGTTTGATTAGCAGATAGTAAATGGGAATTCAGCATGACTGATTTTAACCTTGGGATCTCACCAAGATAGAAATGAGCAGAAAATCAAGACAGCCAGGTAATATATATATATATATATATACATACAATACATACATATATATATACATACATATATATATACACATATACATATATATATACATACAGAATATGTCCTAGGAAAAATGGTGTGAGCAAACAAACAACGGGCAACGATCCATAATTTGGGTCCTGGTTCATTCCAATGGCTGCGAAGTGTCACCTGTCACCTAAAGCCACACGATGAAACCGGGAAAGTGGAAAAGTGGGGACCATCCTGTACCTGTCCAACAGAACCGGGGGGGCGACATTATTGACATACATATTACATAGGTGTTCCATATATGTTACATTGCATACATGTTCCATACACGTTACCCTCTGGTAAACTCACATGGCTAGAAACAAATGGCCATAAAATGTTCGTTGATTTACATGTTACAAAAATGGTGATGTTCCATACAGGATGGTGCCCCCCAGTGATGTGAACGTTGGTTTATAAACCGCATGAATACAATAATTATGGTTAACTAACTATGGTTTATGGTAGATTTAACTATAGTTAATGGAGTTTATAAACCATTAACTATAGTTATATCTACCATAAACCATAGAATTCAGCCACAGCCATATCTCAACTGAACGCGAGCTCGACTTTTTTCCCCGTCCTGTCATGTAAACTTTGACCCTCTGGGGTACCCTCTGGTACACTGTTACATAACTATGGAAAATCACCATGCTATCAATGGGAAAATCAACCATTTCTATGGCCATGTTCAATAGCTAACTGTAACAGTCATTACCAGAGGTATATACCGTTGATATGGGGGTTTCCTAAAATAGGGATACCCCCAATTATCATCCCATTATAAACCATTTACTGGTATTTTAAACCATTGGCTGTTTTAAAATACCCCCAAACCATTGGTTTCCTAAAATAGGGATACCCCATATCAAAATCATCATTGATGTTCCCTATTATACCATTGATATGATGGTTTTTTTTTTCCATTGATATGGGAGTTTCCAAATCATCCATTTTTAGATTGGGATTTTCCCATGAAAACCAATTTTTCATAGGTTGGTAACATTAAATAACCAACCATTTACATAGGTTTACATGGTTACCATTAAATTTACCATCCATTTTTATAGATTATAAAAATACCTGGAAAATCCCAATCTATACATTGGTATACGTATATTTTGGTTCCAAATCAACATTTAGATTGGGATTTTCCATGATTGGGTTCCAAATCATTTACTTACCATACATTTTTATAAACCAACCATTTACATGTTACCATCGACTCCTCCAGGTCTGTGCAGGTCCCACAGCCCATGCTCCACCATGGGACTTCACCTCGGAGGCAGTGTCGGACGTGTTGTTCGAAGGACTCGGGATCGAACAATCTGTGGTTTCAAGGTGGTGATTGGAAATAGTGGTTAATAGTGGTTAATAGTGGTTAATAGTGGTTAATAGTGGTTAATAGTGGTTAATAGTGGTTAATAGTGGTTAATAGTGGTTAATAGTGATTAATAGTGGTTAATAGTGGTTAAT
>Ga0126342_10005642_pt1 | contig 21924 bp, 15 predicted proteins | sample Cyp1metagenome_FD_92528 | JGI IMG/M metagenome (GOLD analysis project Ga0126342, IMG submission 92528) | Coral microbial communities from Lord Howe Island, Old Settlement Bay, Australia - Cyphastrea 1 metagenome | ecosystem: Host-associated > Invertebrates > Cnidaria > Coral ... | reverse complement strand
TAACTGCTTCTTATTCTTTTGTTATGTATTGTTATGTGATCTACCACCCTGCATCATTTCAAGTCGCTGAATTCTATTTGTCCGTAACACGGAAGTATTGCTTCCCAACTTCCTTTGATAAATGAACATTATTGTTGTATATTAAACGTCTGATTAAACATCCTATACAATGAATATCTGGAGATTATACATTATATATTGTTCCCAGGGAAATCACCGTTGTTGCAGGTAAATCACGGAACTTATGAACATTTTCATCAACCAAAATGATCCCTGCATCCCAAAATGTCAACCAATGGATCTTCAAAACAACTGATCAGTGGAAAAAAACATGATCACCATAAGATACATTTTTGTATATTTTTATGGCTTCTGAAAAAAACAACGCTTAAGCTTTCACCAGTGAAACAATTGATCAGTCAAGGAGATCTTGATGTTCATTCAATGTGTCAATCATCTGTAAATGGGGGAAAATCTGTTGCACAGAGTAGACCTTTCATGTAATGCCTTTCTGCCTATGCAGTCCTATCCAAAGAAGCAAGCAATTCCTGACCAAGTGTTCTTGTTTTAAAAATCTGAGTCACAATAGCACAGCTAGCTTTGAAATGATATCCGACATGTTTTCCTTGGTAAACCATAGGGCAGCTTCCGTTGCTCTCCCACCAGGCGTCACGAGATGCTGGTCCTTCATGACTTGAATGGGCTCAAAGCAGCTGAGACCAAACACGATGTGATCCTGGGGCAACTAAACATGTGAACTCCACCAATAAATACTGGGAACAGCAGCTGAAGTCAAGCAATCTGAACAATTCACAATCAATCCCAAACCAGATCCAAGACAATTGTTTTATAGAGGTGATTGCCAATGGTTGCTGTATCGGACCAACAGGGTGAAACGATCATCAGCATCCTTGATCATTGATGTTTCCGATTTCTGTCAAAAATCTCCACAATCAAAATTTGGCAATGCCCTTTATTGGAGATTTCACATATATATATATACAGTTTCCGGATATAAATCCATCAAAATCTCCGAATCACCATTGTTTCTTCAGTTTCCCGTTTGGAGATCATTTACCCGTTTAGAGATGCCCTTTATTGGGGATTTCCCAGCGTGACATGTTTGATGACAGGGCGGAGGGTGATCAAATTATGGCAGATCAAGTGACATCGGGAGACCTCAAAACCAGCTTGGAAAACCCTGACCATGCACTTGGAAGAACCATCAAATATATGGAATTTAACGTGATTCAACATGTTTTAAGATGATTTAAGATGATTTAACATGATTTAGCATGATTTAACATGATTTTTACATATTTTTACCAACAGAACATAGGGGATTCAACCAATTCAACCATCAAACTTGAGGACTTCGCCATCAAACATTGGCAGGATTCCAATTCTAGGACGAATAGATAGTTCTGAAGATTGGGGCGCTCAAATTCAACTTAGCTTGTTCTTTACTGTATTGAGCAATGCTTTGGAAACCGAAAAGTGTTGAGAGGCTTCCTAGTCAAAGCCCCCACGAAGTCTGCAACCTTCAAACTTTGATAAGACTGGTGGTTGCCAGCTGTGCACAACAATGCCACAACGCAGTGTGTATCCTTGCAACGGTAGAGTACAATAATGCTAATTTAATAATGTGGTAAAACTAACAACATCATCATGGTAACAAGTATGGATCCCTATGGTACAATTCTAGGTAGTAATCACTCCGTTTATGACATTGTGGCAAGTTGCTAACATTCCGTCCATCAGTCACGAACAAGCTTAACTCCCATTTACAGTATAAACAGCTCGTGATATATTCACCAACTATCCTCTATTCACTTGTGACACTATGACAGTAAATCAGCTATACCTATAGAACATATATCCATATAGATCATAGTTAAAACCATAGATATATAACATATATCATGTATATCCATAGATCATTAATAAGCTACATATATCCAATAAAGATCACCTTATTAAAACTCATTGTTGTTGCTTAAGCCCAATGTATCGTACCTGTATGACACGTCCCCAGGGGATTTTCTCATCGGCCGAGTCCTTGGGGTTCACATCGCCTTTCTCGAGCTTCGCAGTGCTTTTGCACGCCTCAGGCTGGAGTTCATTGGTGTTGTCAAATCCAGAATTAACTTGGGTAAAATCAATGAAAATTGGTAGATTATATATAATAATATATATATATATATTATCAGATTGTTTGTTGTATAAATATATATATATCCATGTATATCCCATATTTATGCAATTATGTACCGATCAAAAATGCTTGGATCCGATTTCGTCCAATTTCTCATGCTGAATTATGAAGCCGTTTAAATCCTATTGTGGTTTGTAAGATTCCCATGTTTGATGGTAAAACTCCCCATTTATCTTCCGGTAATCAAACATGGCAAATGGAATGAATGGAAATTCCTCCTGTAAATGGAGGTCTTAATGGGAAAATCATCTCTGAATGGTGTATCTTTCATTGGAATGTCTGATTACCAGCGGGTAGAAAGCAGGTCTGCCCTGCCATCTTCTTCTTTGCGCCTTATTGAGCTGCGGCTGGAGAAAGGTTCGAGCATTGCAGGTCGTTAGACACTTGGCCATGTCTCCCTGACAACGCAGCTGCAGATGCCAATGTATCGTTTGAAGGGAAAATTCATGACAATTGCTGCCTTCCAGGCCAGTTGTTTTGCTGTTTGTCCAAAGAAATGTAGGGCTTTCCGGGGTTTCCTTGAAGTGTTCACTTCAGTGCATAGAAGATGCGTCCAGTTTAGTTCTGAAGAATTCATATGATTTCACCTGAAACATATGTAATATATAACTATAGACTACATATAACATTATATAACTATAACATTATACAACGTTCTTCAGGATCTCAGCAAGGGGGATGTGGCTGTTGCAATGTAGCAACAGCTGGCGCCTCAAAGCAACTTCTCAAGCCCAGACCTGCCGTTTGACGAATCAGCAAAACCTATAAAAACTCACTGAGTGGTTTATTTTTCACGAATCATCCACAACAAAATGGACAACATGGATGGATATTTGGATATCCATGGATATCCAATATATGAAAGAAATACAACTAACCCATAGGGTGATGATGATAGATGAGATCTACACGGGCAGTCAAATCGAAGATCCCTGGACCTCAAATGGTCAGTTCACTTTGTTCACTCTTGATCACTCTCGGTAGGATTCCGTCCCAATTTAGACCATTTCCCAGTCATTTGTATGCCTGGCATAAAATGGATTAAAATGGAGATTTAAGCAAGAATTCAGAACAATGCATTGGGATTCCAAATTGTCAACATGAACCACAACATCGTGTCCGCAACATTTGGGGGATGGTTTGGTTGGTTTCAAACAATTTCAATTGTGTTCGGTGGCCATGTGTTGACTGCGTGAGTCATGTCACGCTCGTGCCCACACCACTGGAAAATGCCGGAGAAAATGCCCTCCGCTCCCCATGCTGATCGTCCGCATAGATGTTCTGACATTGAGATGGCTGTGGGTCAGCATTGGTTTTCCCGAGCATTTCCATGGTTTTACATCAGAGATGGCCAGTCAAAGCCAGTAAATTTGTAGGGTTGCATCAGTTCTTACGATATATCAAACCATACCCATACCCCAAATTTCTTGCCAAGAAATTTAAGTGAGCAAAAAAAAGCTAGAGATCTATACAGTATAGTCCTGGTTGCGGGAGATTATAACACCATGGATCATCCTTTTGGTGCCTTTGCACACCTCCAGGAAGTCCTGGAGAAATCGGTGGCTGCCACTGTGGCCCGGTTTGAAAAAATCCAGAAGTCATTCCAGCTTTATGATTTTTTCTATATTTTTCTATGATTATTGGTATGTTTCTATGATTTTCCAGATGATTATTGGTATGTTTCTATATGATTTTTCCAGATGATTATTGGATATTATTGGTACATAACAACCAACAAAACCAGCGGGATCCACAAACCACCGATGCTTGGAAAACTGCGGATGTCTTCGGTCCAACTAGTTTGAAAAAAAGAAAAAAGTCATTTATCACTTAAGTTTGATGTCTAGAGTCTATTCTATTGGGCTAAGTGAAATCTGACGTTCCAATTCGAGTTTCGTCCTGGACGCCATAGAAGGTCGAGTTGCCCTGTAGGTATGTGTTCGCCTCAATGGTTTTGGGGCATAGGGGAGATGGGATTAAGATGGGATTCAGCTACTAAAAAATAAAAGGCCATGAAATTCATGGTTTCATGAAGTTTCATCTATATATGTGGGTATGGTCAGTGTTTATAACCAATGGGAATTCAGAATATCTATATATTTCCATGATCAGGTAATCGGGCATGATGTCCGTGCTGGGTGAGTTGCAATTCTCTACACTTGCCGCCAAGAATCATGGGCAACCTTAGTTCTCCTGCAGAAAGTTAACACATATCCCTAGTTAATCATAGTCTAGAATAGTCAACAAATAAATCACACCAAGCTACTCATCTAGTTAGTCGGTTTACCCAGCAACCAGGGGGCAGTGAGCCCCCTGAAGAAGTGCTGGTGGTCAACCATTTCTGACGAAGGGCCACGTTTTTTCCATGGTGCCATAAGGATCCATAAGGGGAAAAATGCTAGACCCAATGATAAACTTCATATGGGTGTTGATCAATGTCCATCAAATCAATGGTTACTGTATGTTACTGTACATAAATCGATGATAATCCATGTTTTTGTTGGTTACCCTCCTGTAAACTAACATAGATGTGGAAGACCCACCATTTGCAGAACATGCTCCTAGTGAAACCATGGATTTTCACATCTATGTCACCCAAGGGCCCGCTCTGCTTTATGCACCTGATAACAATCCCACAGACTTGGAAGTTCAGTTACCGGCTTCATCGCAATCCCATCCATTTCAGCCAACTCTACCGGGCGAGAAACGTCCATCCCCACCAGCATCTCTCCCTTGGCAACCTTCCGCAAAGCCCTGCCACAGGTAGAGCGATGGCGGTAGGCTCCCCTTCAGCTTCGAGGAAAACATGAAAGTTCCAAAACTATCCCTGAAGGGGTTGCTGTACGAATGTAGTTACTAGTCTGTTTGAGCCTCTGTGGGGTAAGTGTTCGGAAGTATGCCATGTACGATCATTTATGGATGGCATAGGCATACTTGATTGAAATCGCCACTCATGTCCATTCCTCAACGTACAGAAGATGCTATCCAACCGTGAATTAATTTTGGTCAATATTCTCGTGGCGTTTGCTTTAACCCATGCGTTGCTTAGCCTCAGCTAATCCTTCATTTGAATCGCTTTACTGGACCATACTTCCACAACATGTCATGGCTCGCACATAATTCATCCAGTACTCTGTCTAACAACCCTAGTCTACAAGAGGATCTGTTCATGTTTGGGAACTATATAGGGAGTTATCGTTCGGGGAACGAGAATACCGATTTAGCTGAGATATCCCAATATGTATACTATGTATAATGTATATAATATATATATAAACAAATCTCAGTTATGAGATGTAACTCGTGGATAGCACATGGTTTCTATCTCAATCAGAATCGTGGCCATCTTAGATGTCCTGCCTTTTCCTTTGCTGACTAGCAGCCGATCCACTTCATAGACCACAAAATCAGTCAGTACATGTCAGTAAAAAATAAACAATCATTACTAAACTATCCATCCAGTTTGGTTTACCCAAACATTGCCCAAGAAACAATAACATCATCGTTATGAACCATTAATAATCAATCACCATGAATATCCCATGAATATCCCATGAATGTCCCATGAATATCCCATGAATATCCTATGAATATCCTATGAATATCCTATGATATGCAAAAAAAACACATCAACACCTGTCAGAACATCGCCGAAAAAAAACCCGGCGCGTCCAGTGTTTTTTTTTTCACCCGCCTCATCAATGGAGCAGTGGCCTCGGGACCATCTGTTCGCACCATGAAAAAATGGGGATCATACGGGATCACAATGGCTAATGGATAGATATATGGTGTGTATATATATACATACTGTATATACACACCATTAATTATATATATATAGATGTTCATTGTGCTTAGAAACCAACTTATCACTAGGTTCGCCGGCGCCTGTACATGATAATCATATACACAGTACATGATATTCCAAATAGTGTTTGTTTTTTGGTATTCGCTAATTTCAGACCCGATATTACTTGTAATATACCAGGTACGGGTATATTATATGACAAAAACACACATGGTGTAGTAGTGTAGTATGGTATAAAATTACCTACCAAAATGGGTCATTGTTTGGACATCTATTGTCAAATCCAATACAATCCATTTATACATCGAGCATCTGGGTTTCTAGGGGCATCGGGCATATGTAGGAACCACTTCCAACTCCAACTTGAACTTCTGATGACTCTGATGTGCATGAATCTTGGAATTAAATCTCAGCGCTGGGTTTTCTGGAGCTGACATGAAGCATTTTATATTGGTTATCAACTTATCCAAATTGCCAAACACCTCAGCCAAACCACACATGGTACCCATCATTCAAGGCATTCCGTGAAGCGTGAAAAGTTGCAGCATTGGAGCAGCACTTCGGACGCAAATCAATATATTCTACAGAATACACAAAGTAGATACCAATGGAGTGAACAAAAACAACAAGACCATACAATACCCTCATCCTTTTAATCTTTCAATTCTCATCAATCTTAATCAGCACTATAGTCACTATGCGCAACACACGCGCCTTAAACATCGAAAACACATCCCTGGAATCGCTACCCCTGCGCTGCACCTGTCCATTGGTATCGCCATGGAAGGAAACGATCAGGAAACTTCGTCCTGAAGGTGCATGACCTGCCGGATAGATGATCTGCGCATCCGACCTAAGGGAAGGTCTTTGTTAAACAGGCCTTAAAATAAGGGACATCACCGAGACCTATGAGGAACTTATTAAACATTAAACGCTCTATTCTTGGGCGTTACCTGGGGCACTGAAATTACATGATTCATCCTTCAAACACGCCTAACCAAAAAGAACAAGTTCTCTCTCAAAATGCCCCTACCATGTCAAGGAGGACAATCGAATATGCTATTGCACCCAATAGCCATAGAGCACTGGGGATGAAAAGCCGGTCATGCTCCAGGTTTTTGGACCCTGTCCCATTGCCACAACATTGGAAGGTAACTGGCCGAAACCACTGAGAGGACATGCGTTTTGGACGAAAAAGGAGCCATAACTTCTAGGATCACAAGGTGGGGATCCCCGTTATAAGTTGGTTTATAACTGTGTATAAATAACCTACATATTTACATCTACTATTGTATAGACTTATATATACATATATATATATATAGGTAGATAAATAATGATAAATAAACATTGATAGCATACATGAATATAGAGAAAAACAATATAATAGATACATATCATATCTATTTATACACCAGCTTTGCCAATTGTGGCACCACCTTGTAACCATCCAACTTACTCGAGGTGTACCTCAATTTTGGCCTCGAATTTTGGCTTACAGCTGGGTGTGAGCAGCCATGAACTCATTCGAAGATACTTGGCAGGTTAACTTCTGGTAAACAAACATGACGGCTGCAAATCTCATCTCTTCCACAGACGCTAGCATCTATGGAGAATGTTAATTTGGAACTCTCTGTAAGAGGAATTACCTGAATTACCCCTAACACTCAAACCATTTATAAATACAAACATGCCGATGTTGGACGATGATTAGTGTACGCTCCCCCCAAACAGTTAAGGTATACTACTCTATAATTCAAACAAAATCTTGAGACCAGGTCTGCGGAACTCAGGATGATCAACTTAAGTAAAGATGTCAATTGATGCGAATATATTTTCAATTGATTTTCTTTTCTTTAAGTAAACAAACATCTAAGTATTCGTAAGGAGTTCAATTCATTTGAATCTACTTGATTTTATGTTTAAACCTAAGAAAGATCTGAGGATCTCAGTTCATATCCATCTACTTTCAATTAATTTTTCTTTTTAGTCTAAAATAGATCTAAGGATACGTAAGGATTTTAATTCATAATAATTCATATAATTGTGTTCAATTCATTTTCCTTTATAGCCCAAAAGAAATCTAAGGGTAAGTAAGGATTTTAATTCATATCAATCTGCTTTTAACTTTTTTGCATATAGGCTTTTGTAACCTAAACCAAAATCCGAGAAAAAGTAAGGGAGGGCAAGTGAATTCAATCTATATAGTTACTTTGAATTGAGTTTCCCTTTAAACCTCATAAACATGTACATAAGGATTACTAAGGATTTCAAGAAGAAAACTAAGTAGCTTGCAATAGCTATACCAAAAAGAAGGTATGAACATTTCCAGCCAAGAAAAAGTAGGACAAAATGCCAACCCCCCAAAACAAACCTACTATTGAAGATCAATTGGTCAGTCGTGGGCTACCCCCGTGAAAAATTGTCTGGGTGCTGGGTTTTAGTTGGAGTTTGACAAGGATTCGAAATGGATATATGGCTTTCAAAAGTAATTGCAACAGCTTTACCCAAAAAATGGTGAGAAAGGTGTTGTGATTTTTTTTACCCCATTTTTTCCGGCTGGGAAAACACTTTTCACAATAGAGGCCCACCACCCTCAATTTCAGATGACTGAATTATTTCCAAATAAGATTCCGAACAAATGACACACACACACATATGAAACGAAAATGACATGAAACCAAAATAGAAAAATGTCATCCCTACGCTGGATTCCTGTTGATTCCCTTTCGGTTTGGCCACTCAAGGAGCGTGCAAGACAGCTGGGACGATCTCTGAAGTCAGCAGTGCATCCCACAAAAAGTGCCAACTATGAAGGCCATGACATCCCTAAAATTAATCAAGCTGGTTGCAGGTTGATCATAATCAGGGTCATCATCCAAGGGATAGGAGTCAAAAAACAGCAAGAAACGGCCAGCCAGAAGGCCATTACATCGATATAATCTTGTGTCCCACAATTCCGACTGGGATTATTATCAATAACATCATCCACTTAACCATATTAACCATGTAATCCAGACTATAAACCAACTACGCGTGTCTTATCACTTGTTCATTGCCAATTTTAGGTATCTTGCCAAGTGGCAGATTTTTTTCTAGCTGGTTAGAATAGTATATCCCCATTGCAAACGATTAGTTCGTATTGCCCATGCCACTAGTTTACCCCTAGTTTGGATGCGGAAAAACAAGCATATTTCCTTGGGTAAACAGGGTTAAACGATGTTAAACCTCTGATTTTGTTTCTGAATTGAATTGTGCGGTCATATTTTGATGCAAACCTACCCCAGTCTCACCTTCCAAAATCCTCCCGCTGAACGCCCCATTTAAAAACCATCCACTGCCGTCCAGCAGCTGGCACGAATGGCTATAAGGTCACCCGCCTGGGGAACAGGCAGGGAAGGTCTCCGCCCCTTCTAAATGAAATTGGGAATATGATCATCAAATCTATATCCCCATGATATTCCCTATTCAATCAGATTCTATCACATTCTATCCACATATCACATGTCCACTACTTTGGGGTGCAAAAGGGGTTATTCATGGGATTTCATGGGTATATTAATCCACCTCTAAGTGGAACTTCACCCCCAAGCAGCTTTGTTAACCCATCCAACTTTTTCGGCAGTCCCCAAAAAGATGGAATAGTATGTAAAAATCTTCATAAAATAGTGATAAATGACTTTTCTATCTTTTTGGGAGCTATGGATATAGTAGCCTATCCACCAGAAACCCAATTCGCAACACAAATGGTGGTGCTAGTGTATTTACCTACATTCCGGGATACTTAGGATAAATTTTGTTTAGTAATTGTTGGTAAATATTCCAGCACCATGGATAATCTGGGCAAGATACAACCAGCAAACATATAGATACAGCCAGCAACCATTCGCGATTTCGTCAGCAACATGTGTGAGCTCAATCAGCACATTTTTTTGGGATCATTGGGATCTAGCTGGACAAAATTCAGAATTGAATGTGTCTGGACACCCAACGTGCAATAATTGAAAAACCATCCAAAATAATGTTGCCCTCGATATCTGGCAATCCATTTGGGGATAGGTGAGTCGGGTCACGGTCGCGACTGATCTGCAATTTGTTGGTTGAATTATATTAATTACGCACCTTTGGTTGGTAAATATCCGCATCTTTTGATCAAAAGATCGCATTTTGCCTTTCTAACTCCTAATTCTGAATTCTTGATAACCTTTTTTATATCGCTGTTTTGCTTTGAAACAACGTTAATGTGTGCTGTGTAAAACTCGCAGTGTGCTGCTCATGAAGAGGTCTATGTTGGCCGATTTAAACCTATTTTGTTTGGTTAAATCCTTGCTGGGGAAACACATTTTTGTTGCAAGATCCATATGTTTATAAAATTATACACCTATAAACTAATCATGTACAGTTTTTCCTGCCTACAGCCTACATCACTTTTTCTCGGATAAATTCCAAACATTGAGATGTTTTTGGAAGAACATCCGCATTCTTGGTGAAATCCCCAAAAATATGTTCATCATGAAAGCAATCAATATTGCTACAGGAAGGGGCTCTACAATTCTGTTCGTGGATGTACAACCCCACCAATAGATTCACCCTAAAATCCAACAGTTTGCTTTGTTATGTTCACCAACTGACCTATTAAAAAGCGTTTTTAAATCCCAATGTTCCCATTAAATACTATATACTTTAGACATTTTCCATGAAACCTCTAAATTTTCCCATCCCATAGGATCCATGTATGGTATATATGCTAACATTGGGGGTATATTGATGGTAAATGTTACCATATACACCATACATGGATCCTATGGGCATGAACATCCCATTCAAACAGAGCCAGGTTTGTTAAATCCTCCCATTTCTGCCTCCAGAGCCACACCCTCCAAGCAGGAGATCACCGAGTCCGTCAACTCCTGTGAGTTTCCCGGGAAAGGTTGCAGGAAACGGATGTGATGTATATATACATATATATATATACATATATATACACATGTGATGTATATGTATAGGATCAATGATATTCTGACAATATATATATATATATACATATATAATATCATATCATACATATTATGGCTATGTGGAGGTTTCCATCCAGTCATGGGGGTACCCCAAGTTGTCCAAGTGATTGCTTATGATCAATGGCAAAACCAATGCTTTGAGAGTTTGGGGCACCCATATTTTAGGACACCTCCATGTGGCTATGAGTCAAAACGATGGTAACCCGGATGGTACCCTAAGTTATAGCTGGTTTTGACCCCATGTCCTCTGGTGACAAATCTTGAAATAGTGTCTTCGTGTGTTATTTGGAGCTGGGCGAAAGTAGGGTTTGGCGCGAACATGTTTTAACATGGATTCAACATGTTTTAACATGTTTTAACTATACATAAATTGCCTAAAAAATATGTAACTTTCTTGGTCTGAGGCCTTTTGTATCTTTTTGTTAGGGTTTGAAAGTGTCTTAACATGTTCGCTATGTTCGCTGCGTTTGCCCTATGTTTGCCCACCACAATCCTGCATATCCTTTAACTACCCAAATTGCGTGGGGTTTCCAGTAACTTTCCTTAAACCTCATATGTGGTTTCAAGGAAATTGTACAGGAAAACCGGTAAAACATGTCGTTCAGTTCTTAACATCCAACAAGTGTAAGCAGTGTGTGTCAATACGCATCATCTAACCTGCCACTTGGGGAATCAACAGAGCGCACAAATCAAACAAATTGCTCAAACAAAGATGATGTTCATTATATTCCATTATATCATATTATATCATATTACATCTATATGATAGCCCCATTGGGAAACATCACCATTAAGTTCCCATACGAAATCCCTCGCCCGGTGCCAGGACGCCTCTTCGGAGCCCGTGGGAAAGGCGTCTCGTCCTGGGCGGGGCTCTCCTAGAGATCTGCGACCAACTACCAGATAGCGAGTCTTCTTTGCATATGGCAGTGTGTCAAAACCTTGTACCCCTGTAGTTCACATCAAAATAGCTGGTAAATGGATGTTCATCCCCCTAAAAATGGTATTAATAGGTATTGATCCATCCCCATATGAGATTTTAGAGTGATTTAATGGGATATGAACGGGATATGGATGGGATATACCTGGTAATTTAACAGTTTGCTATTGAATCCATGGCCAATTGTAGTGGATTTTCCTTTAAAACTTGTGATTTTCGCTCTGTTAGAGGGTTTACCAGTTATAGATGAAAAAAATGTGCTTTCCGATCTTTCTTGATACGGAGGTACTTTAAATATGATGAATGGAACTGACTTTGGCGATGTTCAGGTCCCCGGAGAGCACTTAATCGGATTCTCCGAGTCGGACAGAGGAAACTTTTCAGGCTAAAAGGGGCTGGTATAAGTCCTGTTTCCGGGTGGCTATATATCATATCAATTCATATCATATCCCCCTGACGGTTCCGAAAAACGTCCCCAAGTTGTGATTCATTTAGTTGTTCAATCCTGTGCATTCCACTTAGTAGGCGGTTCATGACCATGGGTTTTCCCCCAGTTCTGAGGATAATCAATAATCACCCTATTGGCGAAGATTTCCAAGGAAAATGCTTTGTTTGGGTTATGATGGGGATATCATGTTGATATATATATATATAATTATATATATATATATACTGGTTGGTGGTTGATCCACCCCTCTGAAAAATATGAAAGTCAGTTGGGGTGACGATTCCCAATATATGGAAAAATAAAACATGTTCCAAACCACCAACCAGCTCTCAATGGGTAATTGTCCATTCACGAAATTGACGGGGATGCACAGTGATGCACAGGGCTTTTGTCTTGGTCAAACTTAGGTAGGTCAATACTTGTGCATTTGACAATGGATCGCACCATCTATATAATAGCAGATTTGGGGGAGATGAACACCCGGCAATCTGAGCTATCTTGGGGTTCACCAGGATACCAGCCATGTAAAGCAAACACTGAAGTTACACGAAGCCACCCTTCCACTTCACCCAGCTATGGCAATGCCATCCCTGGGCTTCCCTTGCTGAGCAAAATGGCGGAGTTCTGATCCCGCTGCTCGTCAATCTGCAAGAACAAGATTTTCACCAATCAAAATGGGATTCCGGTGGGGTGTTCACCATCAGGATACTTCAGGAGCAACAAAGAATTGCCTGGAACAAATCTGGCCAAAGTGACGGTAACAAAATTGATGCTAACAAGTTCAGCAATTTTTGGTGCGACCCAAGGGATCTTTCCTGGGCCAGAGGGCTTGTCCTAGATATGAACGTGAATTAGAATCACCACAGGCATGGAAGCACCTCAAGCCAAGAGAGAAGTACAAGGTCCCATCCCCCTAATATCAAAAACACCCCAATCTATGATCCCAAATCTCAAGCCTGGTTTATGGGGTGTGTTTAATATCAGGGGCTGGGATGACAAGCCAAGTTCAACATAAATGCTTCTGGGAGAGGGACATGTATTTGACTTTCCAGGTGTCCTCAACCTTGACCCCTGCACCCTCCCAAGTACCTAGAAGAACGGTAAAAGTCCAAGTCATCATGCGTATAGTATATTCCCCCGTCTATGTACTTGGAGGGTCTAGGTACACACCATTTCGCCAATCCGCAGCTTGATGTCCTTCAAAACACCAACAAATCTGGGCAAAGGATAGTAATTTCTAAGATGGAACTGAACACCAATAATGTGGTAAACGGTAAACCCAATAATAAACCATCCCAGTAACCAACTTGGAGGGTCAGTTTACATCATCCCAATGTTACCAATAGTAATAGTAAACATATAAACACACCGCAAATTGTGGATGGCTTCTTTACTCCCCCAATTCTAGATTGCATCTATATACTCCTGAATCGGGGTCCCAAATGTTGAAATTATTTGATCGTATTTGGCTACCCTCATTTCACGATGGTTGTATCCCCAGTTGAATCACAATTTGTTTTTTGATCCCAAACGTCCTCCAGAACTCTTCCCTGGCGCCTTGCTTGGCGCGATCACGTGATGCGTCCGCGTCAAGGTGCTGTTGCGGAGGCTGAAGAGGAATGCTGCCTGGGTCCCGGGCAGAAAAGCGGAATTTCATGTCAGGGATCGTCGAAATTATTCTGGGAAATCCAAAATGATCCCAAGTTTGATCATTCGGGGGACCATCATGTACCATAGCCAAATGATTTACAGTAAATCACCATCATCATCATCATCATCATCAGTCACCTCACTGATTCACATCATATATATATATATACACTGTATATACACATACACACATATATATATAATTATATATAAATACATATGTATATGTATATATATATAACACATATAATTATACGTATATAACTATATATATATACACCTTGAAAAAAGGAGTGAAACTGACATGTCAAATTGTGTTTTTACCCCGCAACTTTAACGCATGAAGCATCGTTGACATGTCTGATGCACAGCCAGTGAATGGAGGGTAGGTCTGTTCCACCTCCAAACTGGAAAAGTCCTTTTGAGAGGTCCAATAAAGGTGACTTGGTGACTTCTTATTACTTCTTATTCCGTGAAATTAGGGAACTTATTTTATCTTGATTATTCAATGTTCACTTAAAGAATGAATATCAATTAACACAGTAAACCATAGTAAACCTGGGCCAGCTGTCTGCCCAACGCTCGTGAAGTCCGCACCTTTTTGGATCATCAAGTGGAAATCATCCACTTTGTCCACAAAGCTACCAGTGGGAATCCCAAATAATGTGGAAAACCCATAGTAAACCCAACAACATAAACTACATCCATAATTATACATGTATATATAGTAACAATATTATGTATATATAAAAACTATATATATATTATTATTATTATTATTAGAGGTTTATTATATTCTATGACATTGAGTTTAGCACATTATCCAGCCAAAAACATCACCCCTTGACCTTGATTTGTCAAGTTACAGATGCTTCCTGCAAGCAAATCACCGTAGCCTCGCCTTAGTCGTTGACGGCGTCGACATCTCAGGATCATGACCCTTGCTACGCAAACGGGATTCAGATATTCGAGTATAGTAATCCCCAATATCTATGTATATATATATATACATACGTAGTATATAATATTCAGATATAGTATAGTATTACCCAAAAAATAGATTGGGCCTTGTAGAAGCCCTGAACTAATCATCAACAAACAGGGATTTTAATTGCTCAGAATATTGGAGGAGTTGGCTTATCATAGCTTGCTTTCTTTGGCATGTTCCAGGAAATCCCTCGCACCTCATCACACAACTAACGGGTTTCTATGAAGTCAAGGTAACCCCAATAGTTCATGATATTTCATGATATGTCAATATCTTAATTAAAATTGACATTTTGCTAGAGTATGCTAGAGTAGATACACTATCCCAATCAAAAGAATTACACTAGAACTGGATTGCTGCGTTTCTTGCATTTTCTTGCCCATCGGGAATTCAGGGGGTTGATTCCCGAGATTGGCTCTTTGAAACAACGACGGCCACGACATGAAGCTGGCCAACCAGAACAGAACATGAAAAGATTGCAACAGCCATGCCCATAGGATCCATGATGCTGCTATATATAGTAACATGGATCCCATCATTTACCATCAATATACCCCCTTTATGTTAGTATATATACCAGCACCATGGATCCTATGGGATGCAATCCAAGACGCTATAACTTTGCAGTATCCTGAAAGTCAAGCGGTTCTTTTTTCTGAAGGTCGCCTGGCATCAAGACATGGTATTCTGTGCTGGTACCCCTCTGTCGAGACCGGGGAACTACGGGCAGTTCAGACTGCAGCTGCATTCACACGTTGATCATCGACATATCTACGACTGACCGGTCACCTGGCTGATGTCAGTTGTGGAATGTGATGAACATATCCTGGCTGAATTCTAGTAAATCTCCAACCTGACAACATGTCATTTATGCAACTTGGATGATTCCCCTCCGCTATGGAAAACCACAATGTTTAAGCGTCTTTATCACTATCACCTATTTAACTATGTGCCATCTATACTACCATAGCCCACTGCAACACATACCCAGATGGTAAAAAACCATCCATTCATCCCCAAGCGGAATCGCTGGTTCAAATCCCCAAGCGGAATCGCCCATGGGATGATCCCCGCGCAAAAAGCCGTGCTTTGGCGCCTCACAAATGGAAGCTTTGATGTCTTGCCAGTGGCCGTCAGGAGACAACACCTGAAAAGCCGCTTTCGTAGGGACAGGCTTACAAGGTTCGAGAATCACCGGGGGACCGTGGGATAAACCTACAGAACGCCTATCCAACTTAGTCAGAATCACCTGACCTACAAAGAAGTAAGTCTTTTGGAAGCCTGGCATGTTTTTCTTTTTGGGGGACGGTGTTTGGGGGTTCATTCATGCATGCTGTTTGGTGTCTCAAAAGGTGGACACCGCTCTAAATTCAAGTGCCTCTTTTTCGAAACAAAGTGTTGGACTTCTTGCTGGGATTGTCAGAAGTTGACAAGTTGTAATCATGAGTTTTTAATAAACCATTTTTATCCGTTTTTACTGGAAGATCTTCAAGAACAGGAAAAAAAACACGCACTGTCTGGGAGCCCCATCACTGTAGAACTCTTCACAAGCAGTAGAGGCTGAGTCGCTCAACATTCACAAAAATTCAACTCTCGGTCCGGTGAGCCCTCCAATCTAATAGATGCTTAAGTTTCGCCCTGAACTAAAACGTGGTTGTTGGTAGTTGATACCCTCTGGTAAACTAACATAGCGAACTGAAAAATCACCATTTATAGTGAGTTCTCCCATTAGAAATGGTCATTTTCCATAGCTATGTTAGTTTACCAGAGGGTAAGCCAATCACCATTTTTAATGGGAAAATCCACTATTAATGGCCATTTTCAATAGCTAAGTTAAATTACCAGAGGGTAGTTGATAAGCCCTTAACAAGTCCTCATGGCCTGGATAGGGATAGACACCGCACCTGCAGCATGTGCACCAGCACTGCATCGAAAAGAGCTAGGCAAAGGCACTGCAAAGGGATAGACACCGCCTGGCAGAAAGCAAGGCTTTGTACTTCACAGTATATCATTATATACCATATAATATATATATATATGTGTATAATATATATATATATTCCACAGAATTCCACATATCTTATACAAGTATATCATATTTCTTGTAGTGATCTATAACTTGTTGGTGAACTTTCCCATACTTGTGACCTGAATTACCCTCCAGATATCGGGATGTATATAGGGTTCCCCATTTTCGTTGCCATTCTGGGATACGTTGGGGTTCCAATGAATCCACTGGGCTGCGAAGCGCACCTCTTCCACCTCCGAGATGGCCGGATATTTGGCCTGCGGCTGGGAACACCTCTGTGCAGGGCTTCTTGGGGCCAACCAAAGCACTGAGAATCCATGACAGGGTAACATGAGTCATTACGAGTCTCTGCTCGGATGTACAGTTGGTATGGCGGGTAACAACCTTTGGAACCCAAACCTGGGTCGATACGCTCCGAAACCACTTTCGACCACTGACCTTCTTGATCGTTGAAAGCATCTGGCAGGGCCGGATCCTGACAGTTTCAGCAGGCAACACATATCCATGTAGCTCTGACAAAACAGGCAAATTGAGACGCTGTCACCTCCCGTGATATGGGACATGTAATATGTTACTGAAGTGATATGGGACGCTGTCACCTCCCGTGATATCATTGAAGTGATAAATAAATAGAAATATATACTGTAGAATATTAATATTACTATATAATTATATATATATATGACTATCTGTATAAATAAATACAAATAATAGGAATGATAATCATAGTAGACTATCAACAACGCTAGTGATGCATCTGTATATATATATATAATATATAAATCAAAATAATATAAAATTACAGCCTGATGGCAAACCTCAAAAACCACACGTCTTCAATGAATTCATGATTGCATACACCCAGACCCTCTAGTACCGAGAAAAACAGGAACAAAAAATAATAATGAGTATCTTGGTCGTGGCCTATTTTTCAGGTACTTGGAGGGTCCAGGTATATGTGTATAGCACTACTCTTTGTCTGATATGATATGAGATATCCCTCCATGTTTATTGGCACTGGAAAAAAAACACACACAAATTTCACATTGTGTTCGTGTTGCCGCCATTTACAAAGCATTCACCCCTTGGATCCATCAGTTTACCTAATGTTTCAGAAGACTTTTCCATCTTAGATATTCTCCAAATTATATTGTTCGCATTTATTCGCTTAGTATTGAATATGTTTCCATTTATAGTTTCTTAGATCTGTCCCCTTCGGGGGTGCCCATCCAGTTGGTTCACCCTCGGGCAGCCCGGATTCTGGTAAAAACCAGCTGGTGTTTTTCTCGTGGTCTGTTTGATTTATTAATCCACTTGTATTTCAACAAAAAAAAATCGAGTCAACCTACTGAACTAACCTAGCTTAGCTCAAGATCGGGGGCACCAACTTGTTGATGAAATCCCATTGAAATCGCATTTTTTCTCGGTGAAACCCCGAAAATTCTGCCCAGCCATGGGAATGAGATGTGACTCACGTGGCGACTCACGCGGCGTCCTCTTTGTGTCTCCGTTCTTGCCAGTTTTCAACTCCAGCTCTTCCTGCTGCACGGTGAGGAATAGTTTATTGGCTTATTGTAGGTGATAGGTGGGCAAGAAACATATTCCAACTCTGACCCAGTCATACATATAGACACATGTACGTATGTACGTATGTATTTCTGTTGTCTATACATCAAACAAAATATGTATTGGTTTATTCATTGTCTATCTCTCTGAACCATAAATGGTGGTGTAGTGGTTTTGGAGAACTAGAATTGACAATCTACTTAAACTTGGAAATTTCTGAAGGACTATCATAACCTTTACACAGTAGCGGTTGCACCTCTGACCCAGCACCACCTGTCTCGAAAAGGCCCTGTCTGAACAAGAACACAACCAACTTAAAATTACCATGTGGCTATCTAACGTAGCTATGAACAAATGGACCCTTTGCAAATGATTTATATATATCCTCTCCCCCCAAAAAAATATTTCAATGGCTTTGAAAGCCTTGGTGCAAAAGTGTACCATTCATGGTTTCAGGCCAATCAGATCAACTCACTATAACTTACCTATTCAGTTTTGGTTTCGGTTCCAGCATCAGTAGTTTAGGTTACCAAAATTTGATGAAAATTGAAAAGAACTGAAGCAGCAGCAATTTCAAGCACAAATTATGAATGTAAACCCTGGCTGATCAGGGGGACGATTTATATCTCCCAAAATTGTTGGGGTACCGCAAATGATTCGAAATTACACAAGTTTTGAAACCCAGGGTTTTGGGGATCCCCCGTTTGAAGTTCTAGGTTTTTAACCCCAAGATCCCCAAACCCCAAATAGAAAGGTTTCCGGTCAATTGTCCCTTGAACCAATTCCGGGACATGACCAATCCCATCTCCTACGGATTGGTGTTACCCTCTGGTAAACAGCCACAGTTTGCGAACTGGAAAATGGCCATAGAAATAGTGAATTTACCCATTAAAACCGGTGGATCTTTCCATAGTTATGTAAACGTTTGCCAGAGGGTAACTCAGTGGATTGGTTTAAAGGAACAATGACAGGAACCCACCCAGATGTCAAGGGAAAATTCATGGTTTCCAGTTTGGATCTTCCCAACAAGACATAACAAGACCAATCCATGGATGAGTGGTTTACCCAATTAGTCCATTACAAAACCATGGTACTTCATAAATGAACCGTCCAACCATGTTTTCCTATCCTTATCCATTGATTTATCCATTGATTAAAAGGGGGGCATGACTATCCCAAAAATCGGCCACCTATGAATTTATCCTAATAATCAATGGATAAATCAATCCCAATGGATAGAAGGGAAACCCGCCCATCCCAAAATGCGGCCACCTCAAACATGAAGCGCCGCCACTGCGGCCACCATTCCGCCACTGAGGAGAGCCTGCTTTTTGCGCGGAAAAGGACAGCGAAGTACGAGAGATGGCACTAGATAGCGGAACACAATATGAATGTCATTGTCATGTACATATAAATATTGCATATGTATATATATATACATATATTATGTGTATGTGTGTATGTGTGTATGTGTGTGTGTGTATGTGTGTATGTGTGTATGTGTGTATGTATGTATGTATGTATGTATGTATGTATGTATGTATGTATGTATGTATGTACCATGTATGTACCATGTATATATATATATATATATCATGCATACATACATATATATATATATCATGTATATATATATAATGTATATGTATAAATATGAATAATGCATGCATATATATATGTTACATTTCTGTGTATATATATATATTATCACATGTATATATATATATATATAATCATATAATCATACATAAATAATTATATAAATATATACATAGTATACTAGATATACGTATGATACACACGCGAGTATGATGGACATGATTCCCACCATGATCATGATGCTTAAAGTCTGTAATACATATCATAAATGTATATATATATATGCGTGTGTGTGTGTGTACACGAAAAATCCTTTGCAAACCGATTGTATCTCCAGTATTTCAGCTAGTTCTGGTTGGTTAAAGGGATATGTATAAATATATATATATGCATACACCAAAAAACTACTGAAAAGGTAAATGTCTGGCGAACTAATGAGAAATAGAACTTTCTCCATGTTTTTCTTTTGCGGGTTATTCACACTTCCCTCCTCGAGATGGGCACTCCGGCTTGCTCGAACAGTGGTTGATCACTGTAGGTCTGAAGGCCATAGCACCTGCTCCCAATTCGATGGAGAGAATATGAGATATCCAATGAGAAGTGAGCGAGCCATTGGAATTGGGGAGTACCATATTTTCATATGATCAATGACATGTATTGAAGATTATTAAAACATCTTATCTTCCACACAATATCACTGTCTTTGAAACTGGACCTTCCACCGTGTGCAAGTCCCTTTCTGTGCTGTGCGCTGTGTGCGGGCAGTGGCTCCGGGAGCTTTGATTTTGAATAGCAAGTGTAGGTTTGCAGCAAATCGTCTTTTTCAGAGTTTCTGTTATCTAAACACAATCATAATTTAAATTTGCCCTCTACATATGGTTTCCTGTCAATTTATTTTAAACCACTTCATCGAAACAGAACAAATCGGAGATGCCTGAAGCTAAGTTGATGGTGTTGGTAAAGCGATCCTGAGCGCGATGTTTTTGTCGGGAAACGGTTGGGAGATGCCCATTGGGATGCCCGATGAATTTACCATTGGGATATTTGTTGGATAGCTGTGTTGTGATCCTTTACCCAAAAAGATCTTCCAGGGTGCATGTTCTTAAATTACCAGAGAGTATATCTGGTTGGTGGTTTTAACCATCTTGAAACATATTAGTCAATGGGAAGGATTATCCCAGATATTATGAACAATAAAAAATGTTTGAAACCACCAACCAGATATCAGTTTGCTACATTAATTTGGAGTAAGCAAGAACTCAACCACACAGTCGTTCATGGTGAGTTATAGCCACTCATATATACAGTAAGTCCTCGTGCTGCTATTCCTTGAGCTGCCGATAGAACTTGAGAGCAGGCGGAGGCGGACGAAAGGTAGTGTAGTGGGAGAGGAGTGGTGTCAAGATGATACACCAAAAACTTTTTTGCGCAGTCTAAGATGATTTTATCCAGAGCATGACTGCATGATACGGTGTCTTGTGCAGCGTGAAATGATGCACGAAAAGGGGTTTATTAAAACCTCCTTTTTAAGACCCCTTGTAGCAACTGTTATTGAGGCTGAAGCAAACCAATTATGCTGGACTACAGGGACATCTCCCTCATGGAGAGTGTGCCTCTACTGTGGCGGACCGTGACCGCGTCACCCGTGGGAATTGAACCCATG
>Ga0126342_10005641_pt1 | contig 21924 bp, 21 predicted proteins | sample Cyp1metagenome_FD_92528 | JGI IMG/M metagenome (GOLD analysis project Ga0126342, IMG submission 92528) | Coral microbial communities from Lord Howe Island, Old Settlement Bay, Australia - Cyphastrea 1 metagenome | ecosystem: Host-associated > Invertebrates > Cnidaria > Coral ... | reverse complement strand
TACATAGATACATAGATACATAGATACATAGATACATAGATACATAGATACATAGATACATAGATACATAGATACATAGATACATAGATACATACATACATACATACATACATACATACACATTAGTTAGCTGAAAAGAAAAAGAGGTACAGGGTGTCTAGGATTGGCCGTGGCCATGATAAAAGGGTTACATTCAGCACCATTAAGCTCAACAACATTGTGCTCGACAGGGTTCCTTATGATACCTCCGCTGTTGCGACTCTATATTATTTTTATACATATCTTTCTGAAAATTTATGGTTCCATCACTTGGGTTTGTTCCCATGTTCTTTGGCTCACTCCTCACATTTTGATTATGAGACCTCTGATTTGAGTTTGTCTGAACATAGAATAGCTGCAATAGCCAAAAATCCTATGGTTTGTCATATCATTTTCATCATTTTCTGTACACGGATCATTTGAACACATCCAAATATCATATTGATTCTTACACATTCCGAAATATATTCCATCATAGTCCATTACATTAAGATGGTCATAAGTCATAAACATCGTCATTTTTCTTGGTGATTTATGGCCTTTCGGCAGCATGATGATAGACCAGTGGATTTTATCTATTCCATGGTATCTCCATGAGAATCCCAAGTCGCGTCATCCCCGAAATTTTTCTTCAACCACCAATGAACCACATGGTATCACCCATAAAAACACCCCACTAAACCCCATTATAAACCCTAGCCAAAACCCTATGATGTAAACCCATCAAAACCTGTTGACCCCCGAAAAAAATCTCCAAAAATCGCGCAACTGTGCACGAAAACTGGTGCCAGGTCCTAAACAATTCATCCGAGGAGGTGCGACGTGCCATTGAGAGCAACGTTCAGGTGTCACGGGCAGATCGGTCGTTCTGGGATGATATTTAAAATATGTGGACATGATAGTTATGAATATAGAATATGGGTGGTTTACTATGTGGATATCTACATGATATTTGAAATAGGATAAATGGGGAAGATTAGAATGATAGAAATTAGAAAGTTATGGCTGGTTAAACTGATGTTTTATAAAATTTAAACTGAATTATATATAAGTTTGAAATTTGAAATGATAAATCTGCAACCGAACATGATCGAACGTGCTGCTACAATGGGGATATACTGGGATACCTGTTGGGGATGTATCTGGATGGTGTTTTCAAAGCTGGCTGGCTGGGAAATCCCTGAACTAAATGGAGGTTGTACTGTGATTTTCCAGCAAACCGTGTTTGACAGCTGGAGGAAAATTTGCAATTACCATCTGGTAATTTAACATAGCTATGGAAAATCACCATTTTAATTTTAATAGGTAAATCAACTATTTCTAAATGGCAATTTTCCATAGCAAACTGTTAAATTACCAGAGGGTACCCTCCAAACAAAAACAGTCATGGAAAATGGCCTGTGTGCGGATGATTTCCCTATTCTACTTACTGTAAGAAACACAAAAACACTGGTGGGTTTTTCGTGGTTTTTTGTAGCGATGTTAGATGACCAGAGGATAAATCCTGCTTTCCGTTTTCATCTCCAAAAAATCGAACCGTTCTTGGTGAAATTCCCAGTGGTTGATCAATGATCAAACCTTTGCTGGTTGGTGGTGACTGGAACATGAATGGATTATTTTTCCCATTATAAATGGAGGTTTTAATGGGAAAATCATCTGTAAACATGTTGAAGATAATGACCTGGTAAGTTTGGAACATGAATTTCATGACTTTCCATTCAGTTGGGAATGTCATGATCCCAACTGACGAACTCCATCATTTTTCAGAGGGGTAGGTTGAAACCACCAACCAGTTCTGGAAGGGTGAGAATTTGACCCAGCCAGGTGTAGATTGTTCACATTTCCAGAGAAATTCTTGGTGACCCTTCGATAATCAACCCTGGCAATGGAAAATCCTGGATGTAGAGATGATGTTCCCATTAAAAACATATTAAAAACGATTAAAACATCATTTTTTCCGGATTTTCCAGCAAGCCATGTTTGATTACCGGAGGATATCCCAGGTCTTCTTTGGTTAACTCAATCACCTGCAGTTTTTTTTCCTGAAAGTAGGAAATATCAGATATCCCAAAATATCCTGGTGACTCATGGTTTTCCTATTGAAATTATGTTTTTTTTGGGTATAACCGCAGTATGCCATCATTTTGGTCAGTGAAGTCCGCAGGCTCTCGACTATTTTCAGGTATCTCCCTATGAGAAGACCCTTATAAAGTGGGATACCATCTGGTAATCAAACATCACAGGCAAAAATCCTCGCATTGATGTCACACTAGCCAAATTCCCATGTGTTGGCTGATTTTCCAGCAAGCCAGCAAGCCATGCTTGATTTTCGGTTCATCCTCGGCGTTCCGCTAGGGCTTCCGCCTCTTACCCTCCAGCCTATGGTCGCTGATACGAAAGCTACAATGCTGTGCATTGCGGTGAGAGGCCGCCGAGGCCAGCTTGGGTTTGTCCAGCTGGCTGTCCAAACCTTCCTGGTTTCAACTCCACGTTTTTTTTTTTTTGGGGCTATATCGAACTACTGAATGGAGACTACAAAGATCTATTAACATCTATTAACCAATGAAAATAACTGGGGGTGTACGGGTGTACCACCCTGTAGTTAACAAATCGAACATTCGATCAAGATGTTTTTCTTTTTGATTTCGCTGTTCAAGATTTGTCATGGCATTCAGAAACTTGGGACTTAACATGCAGTGTAACCATTGGAGATTTGGGTTTTTGGCGAACAAATGTAGGAGAGAAGCGTTGGAGATTGTGAAGATTAGAGCGTTTAAGGCGAGTAGAATTCTGCATGTATCCGGTCCCTCAAGTTTGTTCAAATCGAAGGTCTCTGCAAAATCGATCAAGAATCAAGATCTAGTCGTGATCTAACGCTTTTTCAACTGCTGGTTGGTGGTTTGGAACATGAATTTCATTTTTCCATTCAGTTGGGAATCATAATCCCAACTGACGAACTCCATCATTTTTCAGAGGGGTTGAAACCCAACCACCAACCAGATTCGATTCGTTATTTGTTGGAAGACCCCACCAACGTTGTGACTTCGACGGGTTGACGCTTCATGAAGTGTCCATGTTGTGACATGGCCGATGAATCTGCTTCTATCCTTAACATATGTGTAATGATGTTATTTGAATATAATAAAACAATGACATATATATATATATATATGTAAAATCTCTATATATCTCTGTACATATAATCAATATACACATTTATATATTACATAACCTATCAAATCATTTAACATATTGAATCTTTCATATGCTATGAAACAATACGAACAACATGATACTTGCACAAGAGAGTTTGTTTTTAGGGGAAACTTCACAGGAACACTCTAGGTTTGGGGCAACAAGTTTCCCATCTTTTTTAATCTTAAAACCAAGCTAGTGAAGACGAAAACTCCAAGTCGCTTGGGGTTGATGAAAAACCATGGATTCACAGGGGAAATCTCGGTGAATGGCAAATCTGTTTTTGTTTCAATGGTGTTTTCAGATCCAGAATATATCATAATATATCTAGTGGGCGGTCTGGTTTATATTTGAACATTCAACCTTGTTTGGATTTTTTGTTTTCGGCGAAGAGTTTTCTTATAGACCTTCACTGATTGGTGGTTTGGAACATGAATTTCATTTTTCCATTCAGTTGGGAATGTCGTCATCCCAACTGACTTTCACTCCATCATTTTTCAGAGGGGTTGGCGAAAAACCACCAACCACTTCAGCTTTCCAGGCTTTACTTTTTCTGGCAATGGGTCAATCTTAGACCCCCAAAGATCCAGGTGAAACAGTGCTGATTTGAAGCAACTCATCCCTGCAATAAGCCAACTTAGCAAAGGATTGTGGGGCACCACCTTGTAGAATCACCCAGAAAACACAACGATTCTTTATATAGTTCGGAAAACACAGCACGAATCAACGTTGTTGAGTTTGTTTGAACATAGGGTGCCCCCACATCACCAATAAACATGGCATAAATTGAACTATTCCCCTATGTATTCTTGGTTACATCATGTTACATTGTACTATATTCCCCATTTTGTTGGTTATACCCATATTTAATTGGTATAACATGGTATAGCGCATCCGAAAAACCATCCCCAATCGTGAGTTTCTTGGTTTTTTCCGTACTTAGATGCCATTTAAGGGCAGTACAACCTATTTTCAGACACACCCAAATATCATATCAAATTCTTTGTATACCCCATTACATCCACAAAAAATAAACGTAGAATGCCATTGTTGTTGGTGAAGTATCCTACGAGATAATGGGATATCACATAAAATATGGGATATCGCATAAAATGTAGGAATACTATGGAATATTATGATCGGATATTCTACTGGTACTTTCCATTATATAGGACACCATGGTATTATACCCCAATTTTCACATGCAGCCACTTCAGTGCAGGCCGCTTTGCCATTTTTTCTGAGCCGCCAAAGTTGCGACCGGGAAACGTCAAGCGGGGCGAATCGGGTCATCAAACAGGGCTTGAAACATCACCAAAATGGGGAGATGGGGATAGCTGGATAGCTCAATCCTATTATACCCAGCTATTTCGGGGTAGAAACCAGAATCTTGACCAACTGGGAACAGTAGAGTATAGTTTTGGATAGGGTACACGGTAGCATAGTACATTAGCTTCAGTCTTTAGTGAAAGCCAGCGGATAAACATGAATTAGTTGCTACTACAAGTGCTTTGGTTTTGGAAACCGCCACAGCCACGACATGTTGTTTAGTTAATATACCTTAACCAGTTTCGGCATCTCGAAGGGTGACACTTTCGGCTAATGTGATGATTGCCACCATCAATTTGCGGTGGCCCAGACCAATCAACATTCTCACAAGGTGGTGCCCCATAGTTAGCTAAGTTGGTGCACATAACTCCCATAACTATGGTTTATGGTACTAGTTACTGGGGCTTATATATCAACTTATAACTAGAGGGCACCATCCTGCATGACTTTGAGATAATTTTGCTGCTTCGCTTAAAGAGGGAATATTGAAGATGCAGAGCATGCATAGTTTCATCATGTATCACCTATATAGAAAGACAACGAACCATTTGAGATAGGCGAATGGGGTTTTGTTAGGACTCCAACAAATCAGATGTCCCAATTATGCTCCAATTTTTCAAGGGAGTTTGACTTTTGCTTCTGACACCCAGAATTTGGTGTGGCTAAGAGATTCGTGCCCAACAAAAACGCCCAGATGCAGACCAATGGTGGTCTACATGAAGGGTGTACCGCCGCCATGCCGCCGTGCCATGCGCGGTGTCGGGCGCGCAAGCAGACAACGCCCCGAACACTATGACTTTCTACCGCGCAACCAGAAAGACAGACTGTAGCCACGACGGGTTGATTTGAGAATTTTGTCAATCAATTTTTTTCTGGTTGGTGGTTTGGAACATTTTTTATTTTTCCATTCAGTTGGGAATGTCATACTCCCAACTGACTTTAACTCCATCATTTTTCAGAGGGTTGGCTAAAAACCACCAAACAGTTCAACCAGTTTTGATTGGACAAGTAGGGGCTTCCCAAGCTGAACCAATTCACTTCACAATGTGAGGCCCCCCAGTTATAAGTGGGTTTATAAGCCCCAGTAACTATAGTTAAGTACCATAAACCATGGTTACTGGAGTTATAAACCAACTGATCTATCTTGGGGGCCTCACATTGCAGTGATCGCCATCAGCTAACGTAAAGCGCCGCCAGTCGCCCTGTCCGTCCGACGGCTGGCTCAATTTTTTTTGGGGCGTCTGAGTATGGGATGGCACAGAAAATTCACCTACTGGTAGGCCCAAGAACAGAACATATCTACAAAGTAAAGTGTAATATATATATATATATATAATACAGTATGTAACGTATCATTACCCGATTTCATCACTTGTCACTTGGGAACAGAACCAGCACCTTTTTCTCGTACAACGTCACACATTTCGGAAACACCACGCCATGCAGTCGCTGGGGACGATCAGCATTGCGAAAGCGAAGTCCAAACCGCTGAGACGGATCAAGAGAGCGAACACACAACTCGTAAAGGCTGGGATGGTATGGCAAGGTGGTGCCCCAGTGAGCTGTTCACGCTAAGTTGGTGCGTGCAAATAACTCCAAGAACTATGGTTTTTGCTGGTGATATATCTATACTTACTATGGTATGGTGCACCCCAGTGATGGAACAGTTGGTGCAAATAAACCATAGGAATAGTATAGATATATCACCAACAAAAACCATAGTTTGTTTGTGATGGTATGGTGAATTAGCCTCTGGCAAACGTTGACAGTTTGCGAAGTGGAAAATCACCATAGTCTAAAGTCTAAAAACATCTAAAAATTATCAACGAACTTTCTATGGCCATTTGGATATACCCTCTGGTAAACTATGGAAAATCACAATTTTTAATGGGTAAATCCACTATTTCTATGGCCATGGCTTCAATAGCTATGCTAAATTACCAGAGGCTATGGTGAGCCAAGTTCAGCGTGTGTAACCGTCCTCAGGTGGACTGCAATGTCGACCCTCCCGTTGTGGGGATTTTTTTCGACCGAAAAAAAAAGGCCCTGAGTGAATGGTGGTTTCATGATCAAGAGGGTAATTCTAGATTTCGAAATACTTTTATTTTCTAATGTTGACCTATATCCATATAATCTATTAATCTCGCAGCGATTTTTTTCTGGACCACTAGTGCAGTCATCTAAGATTGGCCAAGCTATAAAAATGTCGCCGCTGGGAGTTGGTTTTGACAAAGATTGGGTTGCTGTCCTGGCCGAAATTGGCGATGAAAACTATGGGAAAACCAGTGGAAAACGGGGCACCAAAGGGGGGTTTCCACACATGTGGGTATCCCAAAAGGGATAGTTTATAATGGAAAATCCTAGTAAAATGGATGATGACTGGGGGTACCCCCATGGATTGGAAGCCTCCAAATATTTTTCAGGAATTTCCAAAAAACCTCCGAGACCTTCACGTAGCGGAAACCATGGCTGCCATATATCATGGTGAGAGTCAGGTCATCTGCCAATGAAAAGTGGTCATTTGAAATAGCTACAATGTGAGGCCCCCCCAGTGATGTTAGTTGGTTTAGATTCGCCCCAGTAACTATAGTTATAAGTACCATAAACCATGGTTATTGGAGTTATAAACCAACTTATCTATCTTGGGGGCCTCACATTGTATGTCAAATTGCCAGGGGAGATATGGGATGGCCATGGCTGGCCAGTCTTTTTTGGTGTTCAATGAGAGGGTTAAACGGGTCGGTTTTGGACCCATGTGACGTGGAATTGGTTCCGCTCTTTGGAATGATCAATTTGCCAACTGATGCGTCAAGTTTCTGCCAAGCAAGAAAGTACATAATAGTAACCATCATCATCATCATCATCATACTAATTTCACTTCCCCTAATATTCATAACTTCCCCCGAAGAAAACGTGGTTGAAGTGGGGATATACACATATTTTTGTCAGTTCGACCTGCGAACTGACCCTCGGCCGATGTCACCAGGTCGAAGACTTGTTCAATACCAAGGATGCCCGGCGGCCCGGTCCCATCATGACACAACGGAGATGGTGACATGGTCAGGACTAAGGGATGAATTCAGACATGGTGACCATGTGAAGCCTGGTTGCAACATTTGTTTTCCATACAATGAACATCAATGACTGGTTGGTGGTTTGAAACATGGCTTTTATTTTCCATAATATATGGGATAATCCTTCCCATTGACTTTCATATTTTTCAAGATGGTTAAAACCACCAACCAGATGACATATCTTCAATTTTTGCAATGAATGCATGTCTTTTGACGTCTTGACATAAGTGGAACATCAATCCTTTATCATCCTGTATGTAAATGTATGTAAACAATCTGCACTATCTTGCAATGTAAACAAGGACCAAAGCATCACATTTTTTCTATTTTTTTCTCCTCATGAAGCATCTGCTGATTTCAGTATTCACAACCAATCACAACCGGATCAATTTCAGGGTTTTGGCGGATAGCGTTCCTGTGGCAGGACTCGAATTGACTCGTTAGGTGACAATGTCGAATTGTTGTATCCCTTTTTCGGATGCAGATCGCCAATTTGCAGACACACACACAGAGATATCATGTTTTTTTTTTTTTGCGAAATATAATATATGATTATCTATATCCCATTGAATATTCCTATAGAATGGTTGATTATATAAATGCACATTATGGGAATTTATCCATGAGTCCCACAATGGTTGGTTATAAGTTGTTGTTGTTGTTGTTGTTGTTGCACATCTGGATTAACAGTTATGGTTATAAATCCACATTGCTGGTTAATACCCATATTATAACCAGTTATCATCGCTGTGAGTTCTGTTGATCATGGATGGAGAAATTCCCAATTTTTCTATAGTTGAATCCAGGTTTTTTTGTGGTACAACCAGCATTTCTGATGATTTTTTAGTCTACCCTCTCGTAAACTAACATAACTATGGAATATCACCATTTGTTATGGGAAAATCCACTATTTCTATGGCCATTTTCAATAGCAAACTGTCAAATTACCAGAGGGTACTTTTCCTGGTTTTCGATTCGCACCATTGTTTGATGAGTCCCATAACCCTTTGACACACGATTTGTGGTCCCAGTCATACATCGAGGATGGTAACTCTTGAGGGTGGCTATGAAACTAACCTATCTGGTTGGTGGTGACTGGAACATGGTTGGATTGTCCATTATAAATCATCCATTTTAATAGATATCCCGGTATCCCCATGATATTTTATAGCTGGTTGGTGGTTTGGAACATGAACTTTATTTTCCATATCTTGGGAATGTCATACTCCCAACTGACTTTTCACATTTTTCAGAGGGGTAGGTATACCACCAACCAGTTTAATTGGCTATTGTCAACCATCATTAGCCAATGAATTAGACAATTCAATAGCCATCAATAGCCTATTAGTCAATGAATCAACATAATATCATTAGCCTATATCAACCATCTAATGATTTGGCTATTATTAACATTCATGAACATTCGTGTCAGCCCTTATTAAAATACATAGCAATGATTCAATACTGGTTGGTGGTTTGGAACATGAATTTTATGACTTTCCTTTCAGTTGGGAATGCCATCATCCCAACTGACTTTCACTCCATCATTTTTCAGAGGGGTTATTTCTCAACCACCAACCAGATTATAATGATATAATGAGGATATATTATTCACTATGATTATTCATCAACCAGAATATGATTCATCAACCATAACTATGGAAAATCACCATTTTGTAGCTGGGTAAATCAACTACCGGTATTCCCTATGATAACATTCGCCCATCTTTCTAATCACCTTCCGTTTCCGCAGACCTGGACGAATCTGGCCAGCTACGGACGGCGCTTGGTGGACTCAGGAGCCGTTTCTGTCACAGCTCGTAGCAGTCAACGGAGTCCAACGGTGATGTGAAGCCGTGAAGCCGTGAAGGGCTGGATCAAAGCCTCATTTCCCATTGGGTATAGCCATATTAATCATATTATATAATACTGGAATAGGAATATGATCCATTTTGGGGAAATGGTATGAACAGGTATGAGAGAAAAGGTGAGATCACTATTTGGGGAGTGCACTTAAATAAACTTTATGAATAAACCATATGCTTCAGTCCAGGCATTCGTGATGTTGGGATTTAACCATCGTTCATATGGGTTTTGATGACGTTAAATTATATAAACCATCAGAAGATAGGGATATAATGATATAATTGATATAATCGATAAACGAGGATTAATTGATGATTCGTTCGGGTGCTATACAATCCTTTATACATTTTGGATTCTCATAATCCACGAACTGGGATTCCGGATAATTGCATAATGTATATTTATATATAATATGTACAACTATAATATAATATATATATACAATATAATATGTATAATAATATATATATATAATAATAATAATACATATATTATTTTCTATACACATAATTACATAGTATACGTATATATATATATTTAACATAATATATAACTATACATAATATACATAATAATATATATATATATATATATTGCGTGGTTTGGCTCGTTTTGTTTTTGAACCATCCAACATAATGGGATGATGATCCCTTTTGACGCTTTAACATAGTTTTCAGGGATGTTTTTTCAAGACGACTGGCAGGAGACGGCATGGAAGTAACTCAGATTCAGCGTCATATTTTTCTTATGAACAAATAGAATTAGTTGAAGAAATAGAATTAGTTGAACAAATTAATTGAACATAATTGTTCTTATGCAATAGAATTAGTTGTTCCTGGTTTTTGGTTCCTTGTCTGAGAACTGCCACTTCTTTTCACCTGGAATGGCCCTGTGGATTCCGAATGTGTATCCCACACTCAGGTTTTGTAAAGATCGCTGCAGTTTCCAAACTTGGAAGGGCCTGGATGGTAATTATATTTATAGAACTATAATATATATATATAGTCTATTGTTTATGACATGAGATTGAAACACATAGAACACCCCCATGTGTTCGATTGCTGTTGAGATTCTCATCTTTCCGTTTTCAATGGTATTGTGCTAATGGCTTTGATGCTTCTTGGCTCAAGATTTAAAGGCGTCATAAAGCCTGACAGCCACATGGAAGCACTAGATGTCACAAGATGGTTTGATCATGTTTGATCTGTACGAATATTCCGAATACCCACGGTAGCATCTTGCTATGTGGAGGCACAGTAATGGAAGATAATTCAGTGAAGTTGAAGTGTGAATCTTCAGCCAACGTGCAAAGCTGTTTTTCTTTATATCATCCACTAAGAAAGAGTGATCTACGAAGATTTCCTGGACACCACACAGATCTCAAGGTTCGCTCACACAACGCACCTGCGGTTAACCAGGTTGCGATTTTGGTTTTCTGGCCACCCTGGCATGTTCTTTCACCAACTGAATCACTCTGCCCAGCGTATACTTGCAGCGATGTGATTTTGACCCTCATATTTGCTGCTGGGTAGAGTATGATTCAGGCTGCTTCACGGTCACAATTTAATCAGAGGCAATCAGACCGGAAAGTCCGCCACACGGGCAAGGCAGCGTTGATTCTGCTCTCAAGAAATTGCACTGAACATGTGTCTCAACATAAGGTTTCCCCAAAAATAGTCTGGGGTCCTTGAAATTTATGACAGTATGTCAGTATGGGTTCCTTATCTTGAGACACTCAACTAGCTTGGGATTTTCTTCTGAGATTGTTCTGGCCGACCCTCAGGGAACGCAGGGGCTTTCTGTTAATTGCCACACAGGCCGCAAAAAAAGCAGAAACGCGTCACGTGAATTACGAGTTCCAGCGCGTTCGTCACAACTGTTGTAATCTGCTTGGTGGTTTCAAATTCTTGGTTCTTTTCCATACTGATCCCAATATCTGCCAAGATTCTTTGAAATTGTGGGTTTGAAACCACCAATCAGTGATGAATTGATTCAGAAGGCCCAGAATTCGTCACTTGATTCAGAGGCTATCTCTATGAACTCAAGGCCTCCAGCCGCAGTTTTCAGCAAATCTTTAGCCCTGAGGTCTGAAGGGTTGGAACCATGTGGGCTTGTCTGAAAATTAGTTCGGAAAAGCCCATGGCCCATTCACTGGTTAATCATAATCTTCCGGATGAAAGTGGCTATTTTGGGATATACAGCATACATCAGCATACCCTATTTTCAGACAAACCCATGTGCTTGTCTCTGAAATGTGAAACCCATTGATATTCTCTGAACAAATTGAAGATCTTTGAGACATACTCCGGGCAACGTGGCGGTTCAGGCGGGACATCTGAGTCGAGTTGCATCCCAGACTGATGATGGTTTCAGTGGGAAGCCATGACTCGAACATCTGTTGGAAAACACCCTGCGCCATGAGGGAGACACTGTGTCCGGGGGGGTCGAGGCGCAAGTTTCGCCAATAGGTTGGCTCCCTTTTAGCAAGTCCTTGATGTGAGTCTTGAAGAAGTTCGGTCGCAGGTGACCGCAGGAGGTGGCAGTTTCCACCAAGATTTTGGCTGCGGTCGGAATGTTTTCCTGGAGGAACAGTGGGACATAGTGGGACCTTATCTCAGAAAAAGGAATGACCATGAATCGTAGTTAGTTACTTTGGTTAATCATGGTTAATCGATGACAAGTTTTAGCAACTACACCCTTCTGCTTTTCCTCCTCCAGCATGTCCAACATCTCGGCAAAAAACGCCAATCTTCAGATCATCCGGAGTTTCTGCCACAGTGCCAATGTAACAACCTCAGATCGTGTAGTCATACCGAAGTGCAACCTCCTTTAAGGTATTCATCAAGTCAAGATTTCGTCCATGTTTTTTGGGGTCCCCATAAACAGTCAGATTTTTTTCGTCCAGACTTGCGAGCCTGGATGATCCAAATGCTGATTATAGTTGCTGCATTGATAGTTGACGTTTTCAGCTGTGCAGCTTGTGAGTTCGGACCTCAGCTTAGACTCTTAGACCGTCTCGTCTCGATTTATGTCAGAACGACACTGACAGGTTAAAATGGCTATGCTGGAGGAAAGGTTGCACAAGTTCCGACTTTATTTCGGACACTAAGCGATTCAAGGTGTACGTACGAAATAGATATACGTGGATAATATATATATATATAATATAATGATTTACAGGAAGCGCTGTTTTTCTTTCTTCTGAATTTGCATGTACGGGGTATCGGTCAGATTTGCTTTGCTTGGGTTTTTAGGTTTTCTTCCAAAACATGACAACATAACATGTTTTACAACAAAATGGTCGTGGCTCGTTCCCCAACCCCTTGTTTTTGACCCAGCCCCACAGCGTGTGGAGCCAGGCATCTGCTTGTGTCGTGGGCCGTCCGCAGTGGGGGAATCGCCAGGATTCCAAGTGACGCCTTGGAGGCTGAAATTTTACCCAAATTTTTGAGATCCTGAGAACCTCTGAAGTCCAGTGATGGTTTTTTGAACATTTTTTTGAGCAGGGAGTTGTGTTTGTTTTGGTTTTCTTTGGGGGTCAATTTCCCAATGATCTGATCTCATGGGGTTGCGGAAGAACCATCCGCAGGGCACGGCGTATGAGATGCGGTCAAAATAAGCGTAGACTGTTGAGAAAGTGCACCAAACCATGTAAAGCGATAGGGCCCCCAAAAAAGCGACAACTTGTAACCATATGAGAGTGCATTAAACTTGGTGTAAACATGTGTAAACCAAGCAAATATTGTTTTGTGCATTCACGCGATGTGCAAAATTTATGAAGAAAATTCAACTGCAGTGCCCACGTTTCTTGCAGTTGCCATACAATTTGTTGTCCAAGGTTATTGAACCGTTGCTTTCTGCAGGCAGTTGTTTTTTCTGCCAGGTCCCAAAGCAGTAGAAGACTCAACTAAATGCAACCGAATTCTGAATTAAATCAAAACATAGTTTTAAATCTAATTCTGAATTTCGTTTATGTGCTTTACTTTAATTTGAATATTCCTTTGCTTCCTTCTCTTTGTCTTTCCTTCCATTTTCCTTTTATTTCCTTTGGAATTCTGAAGTAAATCAGAATTGATTCTGAATCCAATTCTGCATTTCATCTATATTACTGTATTTCCCTTTTGTTTGATTTGTACTTTCTTCTTCTTTCGTTTTCTTTTCTCGTTCTTTCCTTCCTTTTTCCTTTTATTTTTTCAATTGTCCTTTTGGTTCCACGTTCCTTTTTCTTTTCCTTTCTTGATCATCAAGGTGTTCTAATTTAGCGATAACCTTAGCGATAATCTTTTGTTGAAAAAGGAACCCCGGATGAGGGATACACTCATTTGATCCCAACAAGAAGAACTCAACAAAAAAGCGAACAGGTTCTCAACCCTAGGCCATCAGGTTGTTTTGGGTCCCATCTTCAATGTCTAGAGCTTTTGAGCGGGGAAGTATGGCGTTTTCTGACGCCATGGCTTATCAAAGGGGGACAATTGCGAGGTGGCCCTTTTTCGTTCTCATAGAATCAGAATTAGTGATCTATAGTGATCTTATAACTGTTGGGAACCATTGAAAGAGTCTAGCAATGTGCTTAGATAGCTCCCCAACATGGTTGCAAGCGCAAAGACAACGAGCGCCCCTTAATCCATTCCCAGCAGTTTAGAGATATGAGTCCGCGAAGCCAATTGCGCTGCATTTTTGCATTATTTAGTGTTCATTTTAACAAAACACTGTAAAGCGATAGGCCCCCCCCAAAAAAGCGATAACCTATATTTTCGTACCAAGCGTCAACAATTGATTTTGACGGCGGCTCATATATTATTTATATATATATATGTCAAACTATGTCCAATAAATATGATACATGATATATATATATATATACATGTCCAATAAATATATATTATTTATATATATATGTCCCTAGGCTGCATAAGTGTAATGATTTCCTGGAAGCCACTTGCGACCATGTTGGACGTTTTCGGTGGCCCATGGCATTGGTAACGATCAAGGTAACCACCTGGATAGCTAAGGTAAATTAGGGAACTTGGTTAGATATAGTTTATCAATGGGAATTCCAGGATCCTAAATTGGAGGTACTGTACCATATAAGGCCATATTTTGCTGGGATATTCCCTTACATAGGCCTTATATAGGCCTTATATATGGTAGGTACCTCCATTTTAGGATCCTGAATTTCCCATTGAGTTTATGATGTTCATGGGGATATATAAAACTAGAATTATTATTATTTTTTTTTAAAACCAACTTATAACTGGGGGACTCAGCTAGATATAATCATGTACACATGCTACCGTGCACAACCATTTTATCCGTGTGATATTTGCAAGGAATCTTGAAGACAAGTACTGCAGCAATGTCATGATATACATGCACAGATGTGATCATACTCTACAGTGAAACACATAATATGTATGTATATATATATGGGTAAATTATCACGACCTCACTGCGAGATCACTGGGAATGATGTTTAGTAGTGTGACTATCCCCAAATGACCTTATTTCAGGTTAGTGAAATATTATAATTTACCTAGATATATAGTATATGTACGGTGTATGTAATATAATTTTGATACAATATATGTAATACAATATACAGTTGGGTTGGCGGTGGTAGAGAGTGGAATTTCATTGTAAGCCCCCCCATAGCTTTTTTCTCTACCGACTGCCGGCCTCTTTCTGGGGGGTACCCTCTAGTGATTTGACATAGCTATAGAAAATCATCGTTTTGAAATAGGTAAAAGATACATAAATGGCAATTTTCCGTAGCTATGTTGAATTACCAGAGGGTAAATCAAGTTCTTTGGTATCCCCATATGTACCATTTTTTGAAAAATAGGGGGGATGCTAAGACCATCTAAGACCCGTTTTTTCGAGAGGGCTCCATGGCCAAGGTTGCACATCATGGCGGATGCAGCATGGCGAAATTGGATCAATCCACGAAAAGATGAGGATCTCAATGATGGTTGGTTGATGACTAGCTGGGGGTGATATACTCCTCAATTATATACATATATAATAAATAATACATATGTATATATATATATATTATAATATTATATATATATATATTGAAGATGGTCACAATATGTGACGGAATACAATGGAATCAACTTCTTAACCGTTTCCAGGCTGAACGGAAAAACTTCAGCAATGAATTGAATGTGACAAGATGGAGCTGCCATCGAAACCATCAGTTTTAGATGTTACTGATGGGGCTCGGTTTGTTGCGTTGTTGAATTTCTTCAGTACAGAAACCCTCGATGAGTCATAGTCATACTCCCGTGGAGGGTGGAGGATTCTACTGGGATTATCTGTCGGGTAATGGCACATAATGAATCATAATGGCATATAACGGTGTGCCATTATGGCACATATATCCCAGCCATTGGTTTGGAATAGACACCTTTAATGATTTTTACATATGACCCAGCTGTAATTGCCAGAGGACTGGAAAAAACTTGAGACTTAAACAGATTCCATGGATCTCCATTGGTTGAGAAAAAGATGTTGTCCCTTTTTTCAACAATGACTAGTATATCAGTAGTATATGAATAGTATATAAATAGTATATGAATAGTATATTAATAGTATATGAATAGTATATTATATGAATAGTATGATAGATCAATAGGTCAAGCATACTAAATGATATGACAAATTGGATCCGAGCATTTTTTTCCGAAGGACAATATTCATTTCAGAGCTATTCTTGGTGATCATTTTTTGGATCCATAGGGCCTATATACACATACACTCTCTAGTAAACCTTGACATAAACAATGGAAAACCTCCAGTTTTCATGGGTAAATCAACTATTTCTATGGGAATTTTTAATAGCAAACTGTTAGTTACCAGAGGATATAGAATTTCCAAGTAACATTGATGATGTCCTGGGATACTGACTTACCCATGCATTGGCTCATGACATAAGTATAACATAACCTAGGACCATGCATTGGTATACCGACAGGTCGTTAGGCATGGCTTGAAAAGTAGTCCTCCCACAAGTTGTCCCATGGGTCAAGCTGGCTTTGCCGAGGCGAAGCCGAAGTTGAGTGCGGAGGAGAGGGGAAATTCCATCGTCATTCTTGGGTACCTCAATAGCTGGAGGCTTTATTTCCTGGAAAATCCTATCTATAAAAAATGGATGATGTGCCTAGGGTACCCCTATTTCAGGAAACTCCCAAATGATCCTAAGGGATCTATGGCGGGGAAATGGTCCCCAAGTCATATTGAAGAGCATTGCACTTGCTCAATTTTCGGGGTTTATTTTGCCATTTTGGGGCAAAGCCATATGGCGAATCATCCAAACATGATCAAACATGGCTTAAGAAGAAACTCAGGTTTGGAAATTCTGAGAATTTCACCAGATCATTGTTCCATGTTTTTCCATGAATTTCCAAGTGGATCCAAAAATTTCCACCTCACATCGAAAACCACCCGTCTCAGACATGGCAAATTTCCACCCGCCTGGAGTTCCGCACATTTTTTTTGGATGAAACCACCGGTGGCTGGTTGGCTTCGAGGATGAAGCTGCCTTGTTGCAACTTCAGAAGTTGCAGCAGATGTTTGCGCAGCTCGGTTGACGTTTTTCCACGTTTTTCCACGTGAAATTCCTGCGAGAAGTGGCATCATTGGAATACATGTGACACGTATATTTTTTTGGCACAGCATAGCCCTCAAAAGCCAATCTACATATCATAGAGTTAACTGTAATCATATGTATATATATATAATTATATATTATGTTGATTTCTTCACATGTCGTTTCCACTGCGAACGGGATGATTTATCGAAACAACTGCTGAAATCATTGAGTCCACAGAGGTTTCCTGAGTCATGGTACCCCCATAGCTGGATGGTTTATAAGGGAAAATGCCATTAAAATAGATGATTTGGAGGTACCCCCATGACTTAGGAAACCTCGAGTTTTTTCCGTAGTAAATCCCAACATCTGCCTGGCAAAAAAACACACCTGTTGTGCTGGTGAAATGATGAAATCACACGTGTCTCGGCCGAAGGCAGAAGCAAAAAGCAGCGGCAGCGAAGGTGGAAGCGCGTTTAGAGTCCATGGCCGAGAAGCCGAAGGCTGCAAGCTGTGGGACCCGACCTGTGCCTCCAAGAGGTGATATTACATGGTGGATGGATACCACATTTATGGTATATATATAATATAATGTTATATGTATATAATGTTATATATATATATATATTATAATATATAATATATACATATCTATAATGATATATAATGATATATATATATAATATTAATATGATATATATAATCTATGGTATTCTATGGTAAATGGGTAAAACAGCAACAACATATCTGGGTTTCCGAGAAGTCATGTGGCACCCCTCAGAATTTTTTCCAGCGATGGTGACTTCGGAATCGTCAATGCTGAATTTGAATCGCCTAGTTACTCCACATCAATTCTGTGGGTTGTATACCCTCTGGTTATTTAACATAGCCATGGAAAATGGCCTGTTTATAGATGGTTTACCTGTTAGAAATGGTGATTTTCCATGGCTATGTTAAATAACCAGATGATACTAGTTTTAGATCCCCTTTTAGTGCTAAGAAAATAACGAGGCGCATGGACCTCATGGACCTGAGCATCCAGCTATACTGGCTACAGTAGCTCATGGTCAGTTTGGATTTCAGGATCGAGTTTTGCGGATCTTGCTCCAATGGGTATTCTAGGGGTTCCCGAACTGGAAGGGGGACTTGGGGGTAAACCAGTTATATCCTGGAATCAGGAGGCGCCGCTCCCGCCCGCTGCGCCGGTGCCGGTTGAGAAGCCAGCACCGGCACCGACACCTGTGGTGGTTGAAGAGGCGATGATGGACCGGATGTCACCGTAGCGATCCGTTGCAACATGTACATGTGGTACCCCTCACATGAATAGTCTTGAAACGTATGGAAAACCCAAAGTTTAGAGGCTTGGAATTTAAAACAATCACCGAATTGTGTTAACGTTGTAGTTAACGTTGTACACTCAAGAGTAGACCGTGATGTTCTAGACTATGTGCTTACCCTCTGGTTATTTAACATAGCCATGGTATAGATGGCCCATTTATAGATGATTTTCCCAGCTAGAAACATCTATTTATTTTGGGGATTTTCCATGGCTGTGTTGAAGGTGAACTCCACGTTTGGTGAAATAGGGATGGATCAAAAGCTATGAGATTCACCATATTTTGGGAGGATGAACATTCATAAATCCATAAATCCCATCTATCTACCTATATATATATATAGATTGATGTGAAAAGCAGGGTGCTGATCGGGTTTTGCCCCAGACCCAAACCAGCTGTTTTTCTCTGCGGAAGGTACAGCCTGAGGCGGACAAGCCCGTTCGGCTGCCACCAGCGCAGGAGAAGGAGCCCAAGAAGATACAGATCAAGCTGCCACTCGGAACAACCTGGGTTTGTTTCACACAACTTCTGCCATTGCAGCAACCCCGAAAAGCCAAGAGAATGACGAGGTCGACGGAGGCCTGAAAATGATTGGAAACACATGGCTATGAGTCAATACCTATTAATACCATTTTTAGGGGGATGAACATCCATTTACCAGCTATTTTGATGTGAACTACAGGGGTACTATTGGTTTTGACCCATCCCCACATGATCTAAACCCACCCTGGACATACTGTTCTACAAAATCTGGGGACATCTCCCGGTGAAAAACTTCAACCTTTGAGCGATGGAAATCTATGGCTGTTCCGTGGAGATGATCTACTGGATTTCCATGGATTTCCCATATCTACTTACAGTTTTATTTAATGGGAAATCCATGGGAAATCCATGGAAATCTATGGGAAATCTATCATGGAAATCTATGGGAAATCTATTGGAAAATCAGAAATCTATGGGAAATCTATCATGGTTAAATCTATCAGTAGATCAATGATCTCAATTTACAGAATATGTTTCATGGAAAATCTATGGGAAATCCAGACATCTAGATGTGAAATGATGTGAATTTCTGGATCAATTAAATTTGCATCTAACATTCAATTTGATCTATGTGAATGGAGATCTGGAGGCTAATCAGGATCGCTGCCTAAAGAGGATCGAAGAAAAACAGGAAAAACCATGTTCGACCCTGCCAGGAAAATCGGGGGAAGATGAGTTTCCACTAAACATGGGTTCTTTTCAGGGTCGAACTCTTAATTTGCCAGAGGCTACTGTAGACCAAGTAGACCAAGTAGACCAAGTGAAAGTTTACTGCGAGATTAAGCATGACTAAGAGCAACGAGAAAGGGAGATGTACTGTGCTTTTTGATGCTTTTTGTCAGAAAGGGCATGCTTTTTGATCTAAGATACCAAGGTTGAGGAATTCAGCCACAGCAATTGTGAGTTGACCATAGTTGACCTGTTTGGGGTTGATTGTTCTTGGGGCCCCAAGCTGCCGATTTCGGCTACCCCTAAATCCTCCCAATTAAAATGGCCATGAAGATGTCCCCTTTCCGGCAAAGCCAACTAGGAATTTCTGGCAGATTCCGGCCCTGGGCTGAAGTAAGCTTCTTTTTTCAAATATTTTTCAGCCGTCCCAATAGTTCATCCATCTGGGTAGATTATAACGACCTCACTGTTCTCCGTCACTGGAAATCATGGTTAGTAGGGGAAATTTCCTCAAATGGCCTTAATTCAGGTTAGTGAAATAGGTATGGGTCAATACCTATAGATACATTTTTAGTGGGATGAACATCCATTTGCCAGCTATTTTGATGTTCACCAGGGGGATAGGGTTTTGACCCATCCCCAAATATTATCTACAAGTAGTAGTTCATCCATAATTTTGAGAACCAAAAAAGGCGCGAGCAGCTCTGAGGCAAGTGGGTACAGCCCAAGCAGCTCAAGCCCGGCAAGCAGCGCAGGCTGCACAAGAGCGGCAAGCGGAGCAAGAAAGGCTAGCTGCAGAGCAAAGGAAAGCGGAGCAAGAACGTTTCTGGCTTGTTTGAGGATGGGTTGTTTAATACCCTAGTAAATATTCGATAGGTGACTAAGCGTTTCTTGCTAGCTGTTCAATTTTTTGGGTCAAGAGGTTGCTCACCCAAATGACAGGTGAACAGTTCACAGCTGTTTGAATTATATTTGTGTGAGGTGGTCTGAAAATTTGGAAGCCCCCAAAATCCCATCTGTTTGGTGGTTTGGAACGCCTTTTATTTTTCCATATATTGGGAATACTCATCCCAACTGACTTTCATATTTTTCAGAGGGGTTGGAACCACCAACCAGCCATGGTTTATCAACGTTTTCTACAAATTTAGCCAGAAACTGCATGATTTCACGACTTTTCCGAGCTTTTTTTCTTTATTTGGGGCCTCAGTTTCTATTCTGACCTCGTGGGTCCGCTGTTGATCCAAAGCGAGAACTTCCAAGCCTTGGCGGCTTGGCGCTGAGGCTTGGCTGCCAAACAGCGTCAGGCGGAACAAGAACGACTCGCCGCTGAGCAACGCAAAGCGGAGGAGGAACGACTCGCTGCACTGCGTCAGGCGGAAGAGCTGGCTGCACAACAGCGGAAGGCTGAGGAGGAACGTCTGGCAGAACAGAAGGCAGGGTAAACACCTCAAGATGTTTCCAGTTTAGTTTGTTTATATAACATATAATATAATATAATAAAATCCTGGGATGACGATTCGGGATGATGATTCCCAAGAAACACTCTATGAATCACCAGGATATCATTTGATAGCTGGGCTCATCAGATCGAAAGATCCACAGATCTGCGGCCACCACTGCTGTGGACCATGCAGCCATGCCATGCGTCAGGCGGCGCAAGCCAAAGAACGGCTTCGGGCTGAGGCGGAACAGGAGATTCGAGAAGCAGCGAAAGCCAAAGCAGAGCAAGAACGCCTGGAAGAGGAACAGAAAGCCGAAGAAGAGCGTTTCTAGGTGTTGGAACTTGTGAAAAATTCGGGGATGCTTTTGATTGGTTTTGAGAGTTTTGATTGGTGTTGTCAAGACATGGTGACCCCCCAATTGTTATGTTGATTGGGCTGATGACAACCCCTTGGGATTTAGCAAGTCCAAATCTGACTTTGTTTGACCATGAGCATATGGGCGTAAAAATGTAATGGTTCAATGTAATCAGCAGCAAATTTCCATGTTGTTGTTTTTTTGGTCTCCATGATCATTCCAGCCGTTTTTTTTGGAGAGATGACATACACCAGCATCAATCATGGTTAGCAACAGCGTAGTTCATGAAATCCACCAAATCATTACTTGTCATTAATTCTCCAGCTCGGTGGACGTATGATAATTCAGCCATAATCATATCAGCCACACACACATATGTATATATATATAATATGCATGCATATATAAATCTGTATATAAACATGTGCAAACATATACACATATCTACACATCCATAGTTCTATGTATATATATATATATACAT
>Ga0126342_10005640_pt1 | contig 21926 bp, 16 predicted proteins | sample Cyp1metagenome_FD_92528 | JGI IMG/M metagenome (GOLD analysis project Ga0126342, IMG submission 92528) | Coral microbial communities from Lord Howe Island, Old Settlement Bay, Australia - Cyphastrea 1 metagenome | ecosystem: Host-associated > Invertebrates > Cnidaria > Coral ... | reverse complement strand
TATATATATATATATACATATGTATGTATGTATGTATGTATGCATGTATGCATGGGTGTATGTATGGAGGTTTCTTAAACTATCAATTGTAATAAGATTAAATTCCATCATAAAAATTTATAAACCAACCAGCTATTGGGGTACCCCAATAGGCACCCAGGGCCATCGTCTCCCCCGCCCCATCTCCGCCTGCAGCTTCTGCGCCTGCATGATGCGCAAGACCCGCGTCAGCGTCAGCGACACGGACCAGGCGGCCACCTCCTCGGCCACCTCCTGGTGCCGTGTGGCACGCGTCCCCGGGCGTGCCAAAGAGGTGATGTTGAGAACCCCCATGGGTGGATCGTTAACGTTATATAAATGTGAAATATGTCCCATAAAGCCATGTAAATATAGGTAAAACATGTAAACACATATATATATATACATGAGGTAAGCAATTGTTCAAGCACCAATTGATCAATTGCTATCTAGGTAAGGTAATGAAATAACCAAAGGGTTAGATCATGTTGGATAGTTGAATGAATAGTTAGTTAGAAAATTCGATATATAGTGAGATAGATGGATGGGTAAATAGATGGATAAATGAATTGATGGATACGTGTCACGAGTCAGACCCAAGGTTCCTGGATTTGAAATCACCCCAGTGAGACAAGCTGGGGAGGTTTCACTGGCAAGAGTTGGGTAGTCCGGCCCCCAAAAGTTGAGCATACAAGAGGGGATGTATCCTGATATCATCAGATTAATGTCTCCTTTTTGGGGGGGCTTGCTGCACTTCTTTTTCAAACGACTTATATAACTTTTTGTGCGAAGCCAGCACGCTGGGTGGTTAAGCCAAAATATTCATCAATATTTGATCCTCAAAGCCCTGGTTTCCTGCTTTAGTTTCCCTTTAACCAACCTGGTGATCCAGATTTGTTCCCCCCAGTCGCTCCCTCTCGCTGGCATAAAGTCCCACGCCCTTGAGACGTTTGGGCTTCAGCAAGGGTGGTGTCGGGGACTGCGCCCGCAGCCGTTCTTGGCAGAAACGGAGCCTGGACTCTGGAGGAGGGGGTCCCTGTTTGATTTGGCATGACGATGGTAGCGTCAATGTTGCAGTTGGTCAGTCACCCCACATGAATATCGCAATTAGTCAAGGAAAGCAATCGTTTTCCCCAGGTCCACTGCGTTGTCATTAGATATTCAACCCCGGCACAAAATGGCGCAAAAACATATCGAGACATAGAAGTTCAAATGGACCCCTATTTAAAAAAAAAACATGCATTGAACACGTGAGATTCATTTTCCATTTATTGATCTACAGTATTGGTTTATTGATAATTCGAAAGCAGTTTTAATGCGGTATAACGAGGTGAAACATGTACTTTCCTATTGATCTAGCGGATGTGTCACCCATAGCGGTCTTCCCAAAGGCGACAACGCAAATCAGGTTGGGAAATCATGCCACAATGCCCTCACTTCAGGCTGCTGAATTATCATGGTTCATTCAAATAGTGATCCAGTCTCATTCAATTCCGGTAGGGTTGGGGGTCCAATCATATTCAAAAACTTATTATTGGCCTGAGAATATCATCGGACAAGGAGATTATTGGATTCCCAAAGATGGGTTTGATACTAACTATTCCCAATGGCTAAACATCATGGCCCCCTTGAGATCCCCCACTCAGCTTGCGCAACATCCAGCAATACCTCAAGGTTGGCGCATGTCAATCTAGGATTACCTAGGCAAGCCTGGAAAAGGTGACAAGAAACATGGTTTACAACAAACACCAACAATCACTAAGGGTAAATCGTCACCATCTACTATTGGGGGGGTCACCTGTGGTGGTTAGCGCAGTGATTCGTTGTTTCATCTGAACCAAAAAAAACACCAGCAACTAATAGCCGCCGTTAAGGCAGTGTAAGAACTGAGTACACCTGTGACACCGCAGGTGACACCTGTGGGACCTACCCGTTTTCTTTCAGTGCCTTTAAGTTTATATCATCTCATTCGTGGCAACGACTAAGAAAATCAGTGGCAGGCTCAAAGCTCCAAACCAAGGGAATTTGAAAGACCTACAGTTGAATCCCTATACTGTGTGGTCGTTGTTACATGTAAAATCATGCAGTTTGAGAGCCACAGCCAGTTTGAACTTGATTCTTTACACATACACTTTGCCAGCAAACCCCAATTTCTGGTGATCAAAGATTTGCGATGTTTATATGCTTGCAAAACCCATGTGAAACCCACATTGGTGTGTCTGAAAATAGGGTACACCAAATCGCTGGTTTATCATGCTAGTAATTGTCAAACTAAAAAGTGCAATAAATTGAATTGTACTCCATGTTTGGATCAAATCCATCCAATATTGCTGGCTATATGCATGCATGTATCCCGTTGGAAACACCAGAATGGCTCCGTGTTCTTTGCACTCATCGCCACTTTTTGGAAGGACTCACATGTGACAGCGCCAAGTGAGCCAAATGGCAACGTAGCCCGCATCATTGAGTACTCATAAATATCTATGTAAATGTTTATGTGTATATATATATATATATAATTCATTATAATTCGTATAGGATCCATGTGTCCCCCCCATATCCCCATATTCATTGGTTGAGTCAGTGCCAAGTGACTGACACTGGCCATAGCTTGGGAGTAAATCCATCATTTTTGACGATTAAACCGTTGAAACTCCACATTGGATACCCTCCTGAAAGCTAACATAGATGTAGAAAACCCATCATTTGCAGACCATTTGCAGTACCTATAGAAACCATGGCTTTTCCACACCTGTTTGTACGTTTACCCCGGGGTAAACCAAGTGACGACGCAGCCCTCGTATTCTTCGCTTTTCTTCTTGAAGTTCCGCCTGTATTCCTCGGCTTCAGCAGATCTCAAGCGGAGCTCCTGCCGCTGGTCAGGTCACCGGCTTTGGATGTATAAACCAAGCCATCTGCACACAAAAATGGCTTGGCCACCACCTTTACATATCTATATATACACACACACGTACACACTCACACACACATACATATATATATATATACATACATACATAAATATATATATATATACATATATATATACATATATATATATATACATTACATATATATATATACATCAATACATACATACAAAAATGTATACACATATATCACTACATGTCACTCTCCTCCTGCAGCCTTTGGATTTCCTTCTGACCTCCAGGGAGCCAAGGAGCACCATGAAAGTTGCGGTCATGTCCTGAAAAATTGTTGGTTTAATGTGGTAAATCCAATGTCAGGAACCATATATACCCAAAACCATGAATTTTATGGGTCTCAATGATCTCCAAATAGTAGGTTTTTTGCATTGGGTCGCCCACATTTATTGAATTGAAATCCTGAAATCCCCTCATTCTTGACGGTAAATCTCATGGGTTTGTGAACAAATGATGGGACAACTCCAACAGCCGATGGTTTTGAACCTCATTTTGTCATCATTTTGGGAGTATATCCCGGTTACGGGGCATACAAAATACCATGTACAGAGTCCAGAGTTCACTAGATCTTAAGTTGGTTGATGACAGGTGCATGTACAAGAAGCCATGCGCCTGAAAACATTGAAGATTGGGGTCTCCTCCAAATTTTCCGCAATTACAATGCATGGTGCTGTTACACAATTGGGTGATTTGATAGAAAAAGGTGGGCAAGTATAACCCAACATGGATGATATGGGTATGTATATATTGTATATATATATATGTAAAAATAACCAACATGTACAGCAGGGCTCTTCCGACCATACGACCGGTTCAGTAACTTGGAGGCAGTCCCATGTTGAATCGAGATGCGGAGCGCAGGCCCATGGCTTGAGTCTGCGATATTTGTATTATATATATACACATTTCAATCCATGTATTATATATAAATATAGTAAATAAATATTTACATACAATTTTGATGGCATGATATATGTATACATATGACATGTATATATGTATGTACATATATATAAATAAATAATTAAATAAATATATATGCACATATCTTTATCAAATATCATAGCGGTACTATGCAATATTGATGTCAATCCTGGTGCTGCCATTTGATAAGGATTCCCTTACACCATGAATGATACTCCTTCCATGTTCATCAATTTTCCGTAAAGTTTGAGATGAAAAACAACATGAATATGTTATTTTATAGTGATTTCACCTCACTTTTCTCACTTTGTGAAAGCACTAGGTGATACATATTCAAGGACCCCAAACCCAATATCGTATCCGTGTGTTGCCATTCCAAGGGGAATTAAGAGGAATATTGTATACTATACGCATGCTTAGGACGAGAGGCAGGCAATGATCGGCAATAATGCCACTCTTGACGTCAATGGGTTACCCTCTGGTAAACTAACATAACTATAGAACATCACAATTTTTAATGGGTAAATCAACTATGTCTATGGCCATGTTATGCCATTTTCAATAGCAAACTGTTTGTTTACCAGAGGGTATGTATGGTCGACTGGGTCGACTGAGTCTTATCAGCCCATGGTGATCCAGTCATATGCGAGGCTACATCTTCAAATCGAATCAAAAGACTCCATGCTTGGCCTGCCACAATCTTCGACTAAGTCAGACTAAACATGACTAAACTAAATCATTTCTACACTGATAAAAACATAGAAAAACCGCATGCGTTGTAGAGTTTGGTTGGGCATTCTGTCACGCCAGTTTTAAACTGTAGGATGTGACATACCAAGCATCAACTAATGAGGAACATAAGCCTTTTTCCAATTTGATCCTTGGCTACGCACAAGTTCGGAATCAGGGTCGATCCATGCCACGCGGAAATTTGGAGCAAGTGCTTCGTCCACCAGTTTTCCCGGCCTTCTGTGACCTCCTTCACTTTGCAAGTCTTCTCCTCTGCATCCCCACCTGGACGCGCACTCTTGGGACCATCGGTGCCAATCGGATCGATCTGGAAGACATGACAATGTATGCAAATGTAATATCCTGACAATTGGGTCATCAAATGAAACGTAGAAATGGTCAAGTGGATCATCACATGGGAAAAAAGGGGTGTTTGAAACAAACCAAGACTCTAGTACCCCAATCAGCATCCCACAAACAAATCGGTCTCCTACAATTCAGGCCAAAAAATCCATCTAGACAAGGAAGTTTCCAGAGTCACTGTCGTTTGTTGTCTTTATCCCAGGTACCCACTCAGGTGTGTGAGACCGAACCCCGGATATTCATTACAATTGCAGCTGCATCTGCATCCAAACATCTCCAAGAAATGATCTTAACATCTATATCCGAGAAGGATTCACTAGTAAAAGCAACCAAAAGAAACATCTGAATATATCTGAACGAGCCCAATTAATCCTCACATGCCAACAAAAAACATCCAAGATCGTCCCAACATGCTCAACAGAAAACCAAATGCCAGTCACCAGACATCAGACATATTCCAACACCATCCGTCCACAGTCACCTGGCTCAGGTGCTGCAACTTCAGGTGCGGGGCCTTGGATGTCAGCATCGATGGTCAATTGATCTGTCCAGGTCTTGAAAATTAAACCTGTACTTATCTGGTAGGTAATCTTCTCCACCCAAGCCTCTACTCATATGTACATCTGGTAGAAAATATATGTCCATTATAACTTGACATGTTCGATTGAAAAGTACCAGTTTAGTGAACGAGCATGTACTTATATACTTCAATTTAAATTCTCTTTGTTGTTGAAAACGTTCATAATAACCTCCCTTGACCGTTCGCTGACCCAGTTCCCACTCAGCTACCACGGAGCAACGGATACCGCACATATTCAAACATACATGTTTCTGGGTAATGTCTTGGGATTTACCCCCTGGTAATTTGTTACATAACTATGGAAAATCACAATGTTTAAAAGGTATGTATATAAATGTATACAATTGAACCATCCAAAAATAAACAATTTCCCATAGCAACGTGTTAAATTACCGGAGGGCCGGAGGGTATACATATAGGGTTGACGAAACTCCACGACGCACCAAGACATCCAATGTGAATCTCAACTGTTAGCCCCTTTGTCCATCAAAACGAATCTGTAAATCCCAAAGTATTGTGGTCAAACTTATAGATACCCTTTGAAAAAATACATATAGTTTCATATAGCTGGTTACTATATGTCTCCATTTATGGCCAAAAAAATAAGTACTAAACTACGGGTCCAAGGTTTCCCCAACCCGTAGCAACCTCCGAAAGATAGCCTGGGTTGCCATAGCCTTGAGGAAACCTTTTCTGCGTCTGGGGAATCTCTACAGTCATCCACAGGACAGCAGTCTCAGCGCCGAGTCTCGACGCTGTGCTGCTAAATGAGGAGACTTCAGCAAAGTGCCCGGCAGGGTGATCCTGGAGTTTTTTGATAGCCCCCTGGGCTGTTAGTGGGTGGATACCGTACTGAAGTACAGGTTGCTACCACTCACCCCCCTAATAAACATCAATAAATACGTGTTTATTCATCCGGGGCTGACGTGACTGTACTTTGGCCAATTTATAGATTATTTTTTCAAGTGTAAATTACAGACTTGCCAGTGCCATGTTTAATTGATTGCCTTCAAGGGTATGTACTGTTCCAGCAACCAGTTGTACAGAATGCTGGATGTCATATCCCGCAGCCTGTTACAGTGACCGGCACTATTCTCGCAGCATGAGAGTCCTGGCACCTAAAATCAAATGACTGACTGAATAGCAAACATTCACCAGCCAGGTTATTTTATGGATTATTATATATGATATCATGATATCATAATATTCAACCTGAAAAGTTCGGCCCCAACAAAGGTGGGGATATTGTGGATATCATGATATCGTGGGGATACTTGCTGGATATCCTGGTGGATAACTAACAAAAATGGGGGGGGGCATCCCGTTACAAATCCCATCATTTCAGTGGGATGGCGATTCTGAGGTCGTTATCATCTAAAATCATACCTTCACCAGCCAGTGGGTTACCAGATCTGTATAGATCTGGTCCCATGGCCAGCTTAACGAAAAATCCTACTGAAGGATATGCCAGATTGCTGAATGGTTAAGATCCAGATCAAGCGGATATCTCATTTAGAACTGGGTTAGATCACGGGATGGATCTGGAATGCTGTGGATCAACCATGTTGGATCATTTGGGGATACCAATGATATCCCATATTCCCACTTTTGGCTATATCACGATACTACAGGTACAAGTATTGCTTATAGATCCTATTGTTTTCTCATTATCGCAACACGGTTAGAAGTCAAACTTCCGACGATATGGACAGATGAAAAGCAGAGATGGGAAGTGGGAAGAGTCAGAGAAGAGAAGAGAAGAAGAAAGAGAAAGTCTCAGAAGAAAGAAGATCCAGGTGCGAGAAAAAGTAGGAAAGTCGCGACACATTGTGTTTTTTCCAATGATTTGTGTTTCCGGAGGGTCGAAAAGTAGGCTCGCTAAAGTGGCGGGTGCGGAGCCAGCTGGCCAAATGAGAGATGAAAAATTGCACGCCGTTGTGGCGCGAAGCAAGTTTGCCAGTGAAAAAGTTTAAAACACCTCACGTTCGGAGCACTTTTGGAAGTTGAGATGTCGTAAAAGTGCACTCCGTTGTGGCGCGAAGCACATTTCCAAGTCAAAATGTACAAAACACCTCAGCTCCGGACCTCTTTTGGAAGTTGAGATGTCGAAAAAGTGCACGCTGTTGTGGCGCGAAGCACATTTCGAAGTCAAAATGTACAAAGCACACCAGGTCCGGACCACTTTTGGAAGTTGAGATTCGAAAAAGTGCATGCTGTTGTGGCGCGATGCACATTTCGAAGTAAACATGTTAAAAACACCACATGCTCGGACCACTTTTTGACGTTCAGATGTCGTTTCGCGTGGCAGGCGCAAGGGATTGTGCACCGTGTCAACAGTGAGCAAAACGTGAGGGGTTTGTAGCATTTCCAAAAACGATGGCAGGCGTGGGACATTTGAAGAGGATCTGCAAAGATGCATTTTCCGTGGCAGGCGCAATACAAAAGACATGTTCATCAGAGATGTTAGGAGGTCAGGACGCTGATTTCCTCAGGGTTGCATTTTGGAGCCTCAAATCTTTAGGTTTGCTGAGATGATTTTGCGTGACAAGTGCAGCACTTCCTATGACCTGGCATCACTTTGTCGTGGCAAGCGCAATAGTTTAGACAGATGGAGTGGAAAAATCGCAAAACGCATTGGTACGAGGCCGTCAGCTCTGCACTCAACTCTCCATTTTTGCATATTTTTGCAGGATGTCTCGCAGAATTGCTTCGTTTTTGATGTTGTCAACTTAAAAACATGAGGAAGTCTCGCAGAATTGTTTTGTTTTTTTACGTTGTCAAGTTCAAAAATTGAGGGCGTCTCGCAGAATTGCTGCGTTTTTGACGTTGTCAAGTTCAAAAACTGAGGAAGTCTCGCAGAACAGCTTCGTTTTCAAGCTTGCAGATAGACAGATAGATAGGTAGGCAACTACAACTGCAACTGCAACTACAAGTGTCACTACACTACACTACTACTACAACTAAAAGTACGAATTTACTACGCTACATTACGCAACACTAATTGCACTATACACTAATTGCATCTAATTATGCTACACTACACTAATCACACCACACTACACTAGTTGCGCTACGCTACACTACTTACACTACACTACACTACACTACACTGCACTACACTACGCTACACTACACTACACTACACTATAAATACACTACACTACACTAATTACACTACAACTACTACAACATCAACAACAACAACAACAACTACTACTACTACTACCACCTACTACTACCACCTACTACTACCTACTACCTACTACCTACTACTACTACTACGACTACTACTACTACTACTACTGCTACTACTACTACTACTACTACTGCCGCCGCCGCCGCCACCACCACCACCACGACCACCACAGCTACAACTACAATTACAGCCACGCTACATTACAGTACAATACAATACACTAATTATACTGCAGCACATTACAGCTACAAATACAACTGCAACTACCAAATACACTACATTACACTACACTACACTAATTCATTACATCACGCTACAACTGCAACTACCACTACATTGCACTACACGACACTACACTACAACTACAACTACACTACTTTACACTACAATACACTAGACTACACTACACTATACCACGCAACAGTACACAACACTACAGTACACTAAAATACACTACACTAATTACACCACAACTACAACTGCAACTGCAATCTACACTACACTAATTACACTACTTTACAACTACAACTTTAAACTACAACTCCACTACACTACAACTACAACTACACCTACAACTACAACTGCACTACACCACACATCCAGCAGTTGTGGTGAGGTGACCACTGCAACCATTGCAGCCACTCCAGAAAACACAGCTCCAACCACCTTTCGGTCAATCAGTGGATTCGCTCTGCCATCCGTGATTCACAACAACCAACCTCTCCTATAGGTTTACTATTTTTGAAACTTCCGCCACCGCCTTGTGCGGTACTACTGGTAACGTTCTTGTTGCTTAAGTCCACATGTTTGTGTTCAATTCAAACACCAATGGTAGCCCAAAAAAAATATAAACAGGTCACCGGTCACCAGGATGCCTGCCATGTCGTTCCAGGCTTCCGTACGGCACTTGGCTCACCTTTTCGCGATTGGCTAAGGCCAAGTCCCGCCGTTTTCGCCTCGGAGCGGTGGAAACTCCACGGTTTCAATGGCGGGGGAAACTGGTGCCCTGTGGTCATCTAACAATGGCCATTTGGAATAAGTAGATATTATATATACATATATATATATATATATATATTAAAACAATATCAGATGGAATTTCCATTGATAAATCTGATGTTGAATCCAACAAATGGCCATCTGGTGAATCGGGGAAATTTCCATGGCGATATCAAACTACCCGAGAAAATCACATCTTCCGCCATCTTTCTGGCCGCTGGGGCGACTGCGCCCTGTCTATCACAACGAAAAAGGGTCAACCGGATCAAGAACAAGTCATGACCCCCGAAACAAAAACATAATGTTGTAAAACCGTTACAGCAACTCTGCTACCACGGTTTTCCGCACTCTTTTCAAGATGGTCAGGGTTTTGACCCTACACAGCATGCTTGTGCGCTGAACCGATCCCCCCAAGAACATGTAAACAAGTTTTGGGATTGGAGCGCCATCACTACAATCAAGCTGCAATCGACCCGTGGCATGACATCATCCATGAATTTATATATATATATATCTCTCTCTCTCTCACCATCCACGAGTTAGTGGGGGCAGTTTTTCCCGGCAAGTGACATCAACAGCAGTTTGGCAACGATTAAACATCTGTGGCACTTTGTAACTGGCCCGGGTTTCGTTAACACAGGGTGACAGTGCTACTTTGACTGGTAAGTTGATATGTTGGCAATATAGCCACTTTCCGCTGTATAACCTTCCAATTGTGACCTTTCTCTCAATTTGACGCAGTTGCCCCGCTTCATATGCATACATATCCATCATCACCTTAGTATGTACATACAGGAAGCTGAGATAAATGTGGGAACCCCCTTTCTTCCGTAGGAGCATATTTTCCCGAGTTTGCTCCTGTGTCCGAATGTATATATGTATATGTATATGTATATAAATAAATACACATATGTATATATATATATATATCGCCTTTGATTCATCCAATCAATCCATACATGTATAAGTATGCACATGTACGTGTCAATTATCAATAGGTGGCATGATGCCACAAAAATCACTGCAACACAAAGCATACACGTATTACGTATGTAGTCACAGATGTAGTGATATCAATGAACATATAAATGTATATACACATGGTATTTGGATACCACACATATGTACAATATAAAAAAAATGCAATCAAGAAATAAACAAATAGGTAACTATTAAAAGTATAAATGTCTATATGTCTATATGCCTATGTGTCTGTATGTCTATACGTCTATAATATGTTTATCCATCCATCAATCCTTCCATCCTTCCGTCCATCCAAATCAGTCTAACTATCCATATATCCACCTACCTACCTATACATTTTTCAACATATCTATATACATGCACGCACACGCATGTATTTAAATAAGAAAATAAATGAATGGAAAAATAAGTAACTAAGTATATATCTATATACATGATGTACCCTCTGGTAGCTACTGAAAATGGCCATAGAAAAAGTGGATTTACCTATTGAAAATGGTGGATCTTTCCATAATTATGTTATATAGTTTACCAGAGGGTATGGGCAAAACCATCAAAACTTTTCGGAACCTTCGTCAAGGGCTACGCCAAGCGTCGAGACAGAGGCCATATCGTTGGCACCTCTGGTGACAGGATCCGATGCTGGCGCTGTCGCTGCGCTGAACAAACAACCACTCTGATGGATATTGTAATCAAACATTATAGTATATCACCTATATAAGACCTACTAGTGATAATCAGATCTACTATTATCATTATTAGTGATTATTATTAGTATATATCTGTAAATATTGTAATCACTAATAGTGATAATAGTAGAGACAACAAACATGATATAGTAATAGTGAAAACAGGAACAAAAGAAAATCATGATAATAATGAAAAAACTGAAAACAATTAATGATACGAATGAACATAATGCTAGCAATAACAATGATAATAATGAAAATAATGATAATAAATAATGACAAAGTGATAATAAAGATAATAATGATAATGTAACATGATAATAATTATGATACTGACAATCAAAGTGATAATGACAAAATTGATAATTCTGAAAATGTTCATGATAGTAATGATGAAGTGACAATAACAAGAAAATATTGACATCTGCTTACGTTGGTATTGTGTAATCTTTAAAAAATATATATGTATATGTATAATATATATATATATATATATATGCTATTTGTGAATAAATATATATATATATATGTATAATATATATATATATAAATCTGCATATATATATACATATACTTATATAATCATATATATATATATTCACAAATATATTCACAAAACAGAACATCATGGCGTTAGATACCGTAACATGACATCACATCACATTACATTTTTATGAGTTCGCATTTTAGATTACGTTATATGTATATTATTAACTTACATTGCATTACACTATATACATTTACATTTATAAATGTATATATATATGTATATATACATGATTATATACGTAAAATCGTGTGTCTGTTGCAAAATAATATCGATATTCAATGGTTTGTATGCAGATCTATCCTGCAGACTCTTGTAGTTGAAACATTCTTTCAAAAGTTCTTATTGGATGAATTCGGAAAGGGTGTTGCTTCATTGAAGACGGGAGGAAGGCATGGAATCAATAGCTGTTGAATTGGAACAGTAGTATTGCCATTGCTCACAGTCATCAAAAAATAGCAGGGCGCTTGTTAACTTTTAGAAACACAGCTGTGTCGAAGAAAGGGTCTAAGCGGCCTGCCTTTCTAAATAGGGGAAGTGGGTATCGTGCAGACCCCATCGATCCCCACCTTTTCGCAGGTTCCGCCGCCGGGCCTGCGGGCACTAGAAGATGTCCTGTAAATTGGTGTTTACCAAACAACATCGCATTAAATCATCATGATATCCCGTTAATTTCTCATTAAGTCACTATGAAAACACATGCACCCAAAAACAAATATACTTTTCTCCACCAGGGGGGTTCTCTCTAAAGTTCCCTTTATCTAATTCCGGGATAGAGTCATGAGGATGCACACAAGTAAAGAATGGGTTGCCTGATCAACACGTGCTTTCCCCAGGCAAAAACGGGTCCACGATTAGTAAGAAGACCCAGTAAGGCTCTCAGAAAAAATACTAACAACATAGGGACAGGATGGAAAAAACACACACTCACACACCCATACAGAGCAACCAACACCGGGACTGAGGAAACATCAGGGAAAACAGCTGAATACCTACCCTTGGGCAAATCTCATTCGCCAAAAGAACATCATTCACCAGTCGATTTAGTAACCAGTAAATAATTTTCGTCAAAACTGCTTAAGACACCACAGTAGGCTGTTGATACCCCATTGTTAACGGTCATATCCACATTCCTGGCCATCGGACTCTTGCTATTAAAATTACCATTGTGATTGTATCAATACTATTATCAATATTCCTTCATTATTATTAAGCCCATTTGCGCATTTGGGTGGTGCAATCAATGGTCCTGACCACCGAATTCCACAAATTTTGCGGTTCCTTTCCAATGTTTAATGTCTCTATCCGCATTTTAAATGCGTTTCTCCCTGTGTTTAGACCTCTCATCCCATGTCTACGCGTCTTCAGGGGGCCTCGTCCATAGCCTCTCCTTCACCTGTCAGATGAGCATGGCTCAGGAAAGGGGTATATATCAATTTGGAGCTCAGAAATTGGTCGTCTTTAGCATTAAACTGTTGAAACCATCCATTTTTGAGGGGATGATATATTGCTTTAAGAAATTTCAGAGAAATTTACCAGCAGGCTTTGAGGTATTGATAAATTTGAGCAATCACCGCGAATAACATGTTGACAATCATGCATGGTGACGTTTAGGTGATCCCTCAATATGGCACTATGGGGCAGGCAAGTTGTCTTTTTCTAGTTTTTTTTTAAACCACCTGCTGATACCCGATGCTTAGGAATGGGTGGCCACAAGCAGCAAGGTTCAAGGTACGAGTCGGTACAAGAAGCAAATACAGGAATTGAAACCTGATCAAAGAATTGGTCATTCCTTCAAACAGAAAAATATAGTGTAAACAGAATGACTGAACTGGCTAGATACCTGAAATTCTATAGGTGTATATTATATACACATAGCATCATCAGATTGCAACACCCAGAAATTTATATGTATATGTTATTTGCATAATATGTGCATATTATGAAAATATATACACTGGGTGTTATGATTTGAGGATACCCATTCATCTTTAAATGCACCGCAATGTATGCTGACACATTTTGATCATGTACCAAGTGCAAGTTGGACTGTATCCTCACACAGCCGCACAAATAACACAAAATAACTTCAGAAACGATTCACCTTCTGATTCTAATCAACAGCCACTTGGAGGTTTCATAAACTTGGGGATCTCCAAGTCACCACAGGTTTCGATGCTAGTATGGCCTAATTTGGGGTGATTCGGAGGTACTCCCGCTTTAGTGAACCCCCATTTGAACCCATTCATTTGAACACGTTTATTGTCGTCAAATATCCACATCTAAGTCTAAGCAAATACACATGGGAACCGCAATGCCGCAAACATCCACAAAACATCACCAATTTGCGTTTTCCTAAACGGTGTATCCCCCCCTATGCTTGGGAGGATTTTGAAAATGTCACCCCAAATCCCTAAATGGTTGTTTGGTGATGATAATAATGATTACTGGGTTTACATCCTAGACCATTAAGGTTCTTAGGTGATTTGAGTATAACTTTTGTTGCCTTGCCTAGCAATGAGATTACGTTGACTTTCAATATCAATTCCTTATACAATGGTTACGGTTACCTCAAAATTGCCAATCTTATTTCAACAAATCAAAGTTTAGCGGGCGAGCTTTTGCATATCCAGATTTAGCGCAGGAAATTTACTGTTGCATGCAAGTATCTATCCATCCTGTCTACCAAATACTTTCGTATTGGAATCCATTTCTTAGCCACTTGATTTAAAACACTGGCGTAAGCGCCTAAACGGGGTTGTCCCCCATGTCTTTATGGGTTATAATTGGGGTCATCAACACTTACTACAATATGATGTCCCGCAGCTATGTGTGTTGGCTTAAAGACCACCACTGACTAGTTCAATATATCTGCCATAAACCCTAGTGACATATTATTGGTTATAAACCATCTTACCCACCACAAATCACATGTCCAAACCCAAAATGTCTTTGTTGTTAAATTATTTTTCCCACTGGTTAAATCCCAATTTCTGCCCCTTCAACCGTTCAACCACCACTTTTGCTGTTTAAATAAAATAGTTTAAATTCATTTTTTTTCGAGTTTCAACTACTTCAACCACCATTTGGAAGTTTCTTAAAGTCATGGGGGGGCCACAAGGTACCATAGGCTTCAATAACTAAGTCATGGTTTGTCCAATGACTTGGATGATTTGGGGCTACCCCCATGACTTAGGACAGCACCATTTGTACCTTGTATATCCCATAATCATCTCATTGATATCCCATTATATTCCATTAGCTATAGGTATATCTACCATCAACATCCATAAGCCAATGAACACCGTTATATTCCAATATAATCCCATTAACCACAGTTAGCCATTAACTATAGAAAGTATAGCCCCACGTCAACCATGAACTATACATGGAAGCTTCCGAAGTCATGGGGGTACCCCTAGTGATCATCCATCTTGAAAGGATTTACCCTTACAAACCATCCAGCTATTGGGGAACCCCCTGACTATGGAAACCCATGATCACCCATTATGAAGAATGATTAACAACATATAAACCTTTTATTAGCAAGTATTAACAATATATTAACCACATATTAACCATTTTAGGAAGCCCCCAAATAACCACCACCATGTCATGCTCCGACCTCGGTCTGCCAGGGGTGGCAGCCGCGTGGGCTCCTTTGGCACCACGCCATGGGTGGGAGGCCTTGGAGCGGGACTTGGAGGGATTGGGATAGGATGGAGATATTTTTGGGGAACTATATTATATGGGATTTAATGCTATTTATATGGACTTGATACGGGATTTACATGGGAATCAAATGGGATTTGAAGGAATTAATGCAATTTATATTATATGGGATTCATATGGGATTTTAACGGGAATTATTATTATTTAAATGGGATTTAATGTAATTTAATGCTATTTAAATGGGATTTACTTTGGGTTTAGTTGGGTCTGTATTTGTTTCTATGTAAGGTTTTAAAGAATCCGTAAAATAAATAAATACATAAATAAAAACAAATGTATATATATATATAATTTATTATTTATATATAGTAAAAAAATGATACATATATAAAGTATATTTTTTTGAAAAAAGAAATGTATATATATATAATCTATATATATATATTGTATATTTAATACGTATATATAATATAAATACTATATTAAGTATTAAATATATCAAATAGATATTGAACTGTGAATGACTACCCCCAAAACTACAACAGAAACAAGTTGACCGCGACTCACCGGAAGGGCAATAGCAGCGGCCTTGTTTTACCATCTTGAGCCAAAGTAAAAATAAATGAGAATGTGTTGACCCGAAGGGAAGGATACAATGAAACATATGAAAGAATGGGTATTGTAAACCTCCATTTCTTTCAAGTCCCCCCTTATCATGAGCTGTACAGGGTCAAACACAGGACTACAAACTACCGGAGGGTGATCAAGCCTACGGACGGATGCATTCCTACTATGTCTCACGGCTCAGCGGATGTATTCCAGGCAGAGGACGGAAGGATTTACTGAATTCATCATGCCCGGGAATTTGTATCTGTGCGCCTAACCGCTGCTTAATTACGGATGCATGAAATCCATTGAATTACGGATGCATGAAATCCAATCGGCAGTAGGCGAGGCGCCGGAGCAGCCAAACACCTTTAGGCGAGGAAAAGGAAAATCCAACGAACATCCATTTGCCAGATAGGAAATGACAAAGCAAGTCCAAGAGATGAAAGTGTAGATGGAAGTTAGTTACATCCACACGGCTGTACGCTTAGCGATTGCAACGTGCCGAATTAAACTTCGGCAGTTGATTTTGAAATCAAATGGAGGATGGCAAGGCAAAATCCAAGGATTGAAAATGCAGATGGAACTTAGTTACATCCACGTAACTGTGCGCTGAGAGGCATGCAACATACTGGAATTTATACAATTATTACAGTAGTTGGTGATCGAGTACTCAAGTAAGACAAATAAATTTCTGGAACTCCATTCGCGAGCAGCAAATTGAATGCTGTGAGAAGAGAAATCTTGCAAGCAAAGTCCAGCCTAAGTGACTACGATGGGCTTGATCACCTGACCACATCGACACTGGCAATGCCTTGTTCATGACGTCAGCCTTTTGATGACTCGTCTGAATGTACTGAATGAGGATGTCCTCAGCAGAAAAGGCTTCGCAAGTGCTCGCAACATTGATGCGATGGAATTTGGCCAAATGCTTTAACTTTGGGCTGTAGCCCTTAGCAATAATTGCCAACACTGCCTGGTTGTCTTCAAAACATTTGAGAACAAAGTTGGCGTCAATCACGCTCTGACACACAGCCAGAAGTGAAATAGCCTCCCCAAACAGTGAAGTGCTCAAAGCCACAAACTCAGCTTCTGGCGTCGATCTTGAAACCGCTCTCCGGGTTTTTGATCCCCAAAGAATGATAGCAAAAGAATCTGGGCCCCCAAGAGCAATGACAAACAAAAGCACACTATGGCTGATAACGAATTGAACTGTGAATGGTTATATTGATTATACACCCCAAAACAACAACAGAAACAAGTTGATCGCGACTCACCGGAAGGGCAATGGCAGCGGCCTTGTTTTTACCATCTTGAGCCAAAGTAAAAAGTAAATGAGAATGTGTTGGCCCGAAGGGAAGGATACAATGAAACATATGAAAGAATGGGTATGGTAAACCTCCATTTCTTTTAAGCAGATAGAGTTTAAATGGGTTTTTGGCAAACTGCAATTGGTGACTTTATGGGACTATATTATGGATAATATTTTGGGCCTATAAGCAACAATAGAATCAATAGAACCAACTGGGTAATTTCGGATGTTTTACTGGATTGGTTGAAGGGAATATCGACAAGAAACCATGGTGTCCACCAGGAATTACAAGGGTTTCTTGAACATTTCCCCTTAAACCGATACAGGGAAAAGAAACGCACAAGAGACAAATGCAAATAGTTCACGAAGTGGATCGAGAGAGGTCATATGGTTTCATGATATGTATAGTGTGTATTTACACCTATAGCTGCAAACATAATTATATTAACGTGTTCTTTAGCCATGTATTCGCCCATGTAGGCTAAAGGCAAAGCCAGTAAGATACTACTCACCCAGGTTTAAGTTCGAACTATTCGCCGGTTGGTTGATTCACCCCATCCGTGAGATGTGCTAACATTTATATATGGGAAATTATGGGAAGAATCCCGTGTTCAATGACGCCGAAGAACATCATGAAACCACCTGCTGAGTAGGACTGAAATCTGCAATTTCCCACGGCGTTTGTGGTCTATTGATACAAAATTGAAGAGTTTCACAATCGTGGGTGCACCTAATGTTTGACCCTTGCGCACTGAAGTTTTCGGATGGCTAACCCCACGCTCAGGGTCAATGGGTTATTAAATGTTGGACAGTTTGGATGTGAACGAGGCATGTACATCTGAGAACTAGTAACTGTATGGTTTCAACCCGCTCATGAGATCACCATGGCCGTATTCTTGGTGATGAAATGCACATGTTTATTGGATATCCCACCTTGATCCACCACGTTTGTTATCTCTACCTACCATTGACCTGCGGATCTCGATCTGATGGCATCCGGACATGGAAGTATTGGAGGACCACATGAAGCTCACCTGCGTGGGTAGCATTTCTCACGGAGAGATTCAACATAGCACTGTGCCAACCAGCCCAGCTTCAAGTTTCATGTCAAGCTCGGATCAATAAACCCGCTGTTTAACTGCCGGGTACGATCTTAGCGGCAAAGTACAGCAAATTATCACTATTTGCGGTGGGAAATTCAGCAACCCGGAAGTCCCACTCAGTGTGCACACACTGTGCGAGTTGTGCACCATCGAGAACATCTTCAAAAGAATCGCTGATTCGATGCTGGTGGCTTCTACCCCAACAAGTATCAGTTCGTTGGGGGTCATCATCCCATGTGTCCCATTTGGAGAAAAAACACAAAGGGATCACGAGCAAACCATGGCCGCTCTCAGAGACGCTTGCAACAAAGGCTGAACAAAATATCCTCATATCTACTATTATTGCAATATGATGATACTTGCACATGAATACTCTGTCATATAAAAATATTTGTTATCAAAATCAGAAGGTTTTTTAAAATACAACTTTAATACTCTGTCACCATGCGTTTCGCAAAGGATTTGGATCCTAAGGCACTCATCTTAGGTTAACCCATAGACACAACAACTCTTGTCCTGACTGACTCGTGTCCTGACATCACCTCCCAATCATCTGGCCAAAGGATGGAGCGCACCCTTGCACAACATATTTCTAATCAGGGAGGTTCCTGAAATATGGGTGTATAGATATAACACACACAGAATATATATATATATATATACATAATATGTGTGTGTGATATGTATATAGTTATCGGGGTGACAAACCCGCTAGTGACAACCGCGCTAGTGGTCGTCCATGATTTGGAATCAAATGTGCCTGGCACCACAGCGCCAAAATCATGATGATGTCTCCAATGTCTCTAGTGGCTCTAGTGTAGCAGGATATATATATATATATATATATATGTCTAGCGTAGCATTAAGTATGTGTGTGCACCCCACCCCATAAAATATTCACAACCACGCGGTTTTCACCGCGCTAGCTTTCTTTTATATATAGAGAGAGAATGGGGTTGAAATGGGACAATATTAAGCGCCACCAAAGACTCCCACTTCTTTTGCACGCTGGCCGTCAATGATTGGCACCAACGTGGGTGTTACCCACTGCCAGGTTGGGCACCCAAAGACTTTGTTGGGTGACGTTCTCTGCATTGCATTGCGCACATAAGACTAAGAGGTTGAGAAGCGAGCAGAAGGTCAATCTTTGGCCGATTCCTCTCCATTCACCTTGACCCTTGACCCTGGAACCACCACGCAGCTTCTCAACGGCTCCGGACTTTCAGGTCTCCTTTTGGAGTACCTTCTTTTTTTGGCCACCGCCACCGGCTGCGGACACCACCCAGAAGATTTCTGATAACTTGCAGTGGGATGATGATCTTGCAAAACAACTTTGGGGTAGTGGGTTGCTGCTGTGTTGTGACCTTTTGGCTCCCATATCCACAGTGTTCGTTTCAGAAGAGGGGCAACGATTCCAGAACAGCCGGCCCTCAAACTGCCACAGAACACCATCAGTAAGGGATGCACATACCAAATCGAAGTCCTTCAAGGCTTCAATTTAAACAGGATCTATTTAATGCATCAAATACAAGTAAGTCATGATAACCCATAAATCAATATAGGTTGCTTGGTACACACGCACAGATAAGTATGTAGATGGAAGGATGTATTATTTAATTAACTTCGAATTTGTACAGGCAACTACGCACAACATAAACTTCAAACAATACACCAAGATGATCAACAATATGGGCTGAAAATAGGGGCTACCCACGTAAAAAGCAACTTTTTGATAGGGAAACTTGCCAGATTATCAGATAATTCATTGGAATTGGGGGGTACCCTATTTTCAGCTCAGGTGCCGCAGCTTGCGGCCTCTTTGAGGCCATTGGACGGCGCGGTTTTGGCGGATCGGAGCGCCGGGTAACCGAGGTGTGGCTGGGAAGACGAGAAACGTGGGGTAGGCCCATATTTCAAGAAATGTTTGAAATGGGGTGATGGGAAAATTGATGAAAATTGGACATGGCCAACTTTGAGATCTTGAACCTCATCGAACAATCATGAGCAGTCATTCATGACTGCCCGAACTGCGAAGGTAATGATCGATGACCTTGGGTGGTGTACATCCTACAAGTTTCTGCCAAATGATCATGGACAATTTACTGCCACCAAAAAAGTGGGACCACGGGTGTTAAAATGTTGACTCGCAGCCATGCCGCCATATGTGGTGACCTCTTACAGCCATGCATCAGTGCAAGGTACTGCAACACACATCCACTTGCCTGTCTCAAGAATGAGACATTGCCTCCTGAGAATTACTGGTTATAGAAGTGCCGTGTTTACTTCTGTGGTCATACCAGTAGTACCGCACAAGGCGGTGGCGGAAGTTTCAAAAATAGGAAACCTATAGGAGAGGTTGGTTGTGGTGAATCAGGGATGGCAGAGCGAAGCCAGTGATGGATCGAAAGGTGCTTGATCTCTCTCACTCTTTCTCTCTCTTTCTCTGACTACCTATCTGTCTATCGATTTATCTATCTATCTATCTATCTAGCTATCTATCTATCTACCTATCTAGCTATCTATCTATCTATCTGTCTATCTGTCTGTCTGTCTGTCTATCTGTCTACCTGTCTATCTATCTGTCTATCTGTCTACCTGTCTATCTGTGGCGCAGTGTCATTCAGTGTAGTGTAGTGTAGTGTAGCGTAGCGTAGCGTAGTGTAGTGTAGTGTATTCTAGTGTGGTGTGGTGTGGTGTAGTGTGGTGTAGTGTAGTGTAGTGCAGTGTAGTGTTGTGTAGTGTAGTGGAAGGTAGTGGAATTTAGTGTAGTGTAGTGTAATTGAGTGTAGTGTAGTGGAGTGTAGTGGAATGTAGTGTAGTGTAGTTGTAATGTAGTGAAGTGTAGTGTAGTGTAATGTAGTGAAGTGTAGTGTAGTGGAGTGTAGTGTAATTAATGTAGTGTAGTGGAAGATAGTGTAGTGTAGTGTAGTGTAGTGTAATGTAGTGTAGTGTAATGTAGTGTAGTGTAGTGTAATGTAATTGAGTGTAATTGAGTGCAGTGTAGTGTAGTGGAGTGTAGTGTAGTGAAGGTGTAGTTGTAGTTGTAGTTGTAGTGTAGTGTAGTGTAATGTATTGGAGTGTAGTGTAATGTAGTGGTAGTTGTAGTTGAAAATGCTACAAAAATCACGTTTTGCTCACTTTTGACAAGGTCCACAATCCCTTGCGCCTGCCACGCGAAACGACATCTGAACCTCCAAAAATGGTCCGTACATGGTGTGTTTTGTACATTTTGACTTGGAAATGTGCTTCGCGCCACAAC
>Ga0126342_10005639_pt1 | contig 21927 bp, 19 predicted proteins | sample Cyp1metagenome_FD_92528 | JGI IMG/M metagenome (GOLD analysis project Ga0126342, IMG submission 92528) | Coral microbial communities from Lord Howe Island, Old Settlement Bay, Australia - Cyphastrea 1 metagenome | ecosystem: Host-associated > Invertebrates > Cnidaria > Coral ... | reverse complement strand
CATACATACATACATACATGCATACATGCATACATGCATACATGCATACATGCATACATGCATACATGCATACATGCATACATGCATACATGCATACATGCATACATGCATGCATGCATGCATGCATACACAACATACATACATACATACAACCATACATACATACATGCATGCATGCATGCATGCATGCATACACAACATACATACATACATGCGTGCATGCATACATGCATACATACATACATACATACATGCATCAATGCATACATGCATGCATGCATACATGCATACATGCATGCATGCATACACAGCATACATACATGCATACATACATGCATGCATGCATGCATGCGTGCATACACAACATACATACATACATGCGTACATGCATACATGCATACATGCATACACAACATACATACATGCATACATGCATACATGCATACGTGCATACATGCATACATGCATGCATGCATACACAACTTACATACGTACATGCATACATGCATACATGCATACATGCATACATGCATACACAACATACATACATACATACATGCATACATGCATACATGCATACATGCATACATGCATACATGCATACATGCATACACAACATACACAACATACATACATAAATACATACATACATACATACATACATGTATGCATGCATGCATGCATGCATACATGCGTACATGCATGCATGCATACATGCATACATGCATGCATACACAACATACATACATACATACATGCATGCATACATACATACATGCATGCATGCATGCATACATGCATACATGCATGCATGCATGCATGCATACATGCGTACATGCATACATGCATACATGCATGCATACACAACATACATACATACATACATGCATGCATACATACATACATACATGCATGCATGCATGCATGCATACATACATGCAAACATGCATGCATACACAACATACATACATGCATGCATGCATGCATACATACATGCATGCATACACAACATACATACATACATGCATGCATGCATACATACATACATACATGCATGCATGTATGCATGCATGCATACATGCATACATGCATACATGCATACATGCATACATGCATACATACATGCATGTATGCATGCATGCATACATGCATACATGCATACATGCATACATGCATACACAACAAACATACATACATACATGCATGCATACATACATACATGCATGCATGCATGCATGCATACATGCATACATGCATGCATACACAACATACATACATGCATGCATGCATGCATACATACATACATGCATGCATGCATACACAACATACATACATACATACATACATGCATGCATGCATACATACATACATACATGCATGCATGTATGCATGCATGCATGCATGCATACATGCATACATGCATACATGCATACATGCATACATACATGCATGTATGCATGCATGCATACATGCATACATGCATACATGCATACATGCATACATACATGCATGTATGCATGCATGCATACATGCATAGATGCATACATGCATGCATGCATACACAACATACATACATACATACATACATACATGCATACATACATACATACATGCATGCATGCATACACAACATACATACATACATGCATGCATGCATGCATGCATATATATATATACATATGTTCGAACATTCCATAAGAAACATTGAACATGACCAGCCGTGGTTCTGGCCTGGCCAGGGTGAGTCCGTCAGCGCGTGAACCTTGGAAAGGTGTCGGAGCCTCGGGTGACGGACAACGTGACCGAGGATCAAGGCTTTCTGCAAGGGGAAGTGGGACGACCCCTGACTGAAGTAGTTACAATCACCAGTTTTTAATCAACTGCATACTTCCAGAAGTGGTTCAAACTTTAAAGTTCATAAAGGAAAACCCGAAACTAGGACGGTTTACTTCCAAAAATGGCCAGAGAATCAGTGATTCGTCAAGACTTGGTGGTGGCCCTTAAAAAGATTCACCCATGATGGGAAATTTTGAAGGAACCCCCAATCTTTCGGAGCAAAAAACCCATGGCTGCCGGTGATTTTGAAGAACACCAATCCATTGATGGCCACAGCTAGATGGTCCCGTGAATCGGATGGTGCCCCCAGTTGGTTTTCTTCTCCATCTAATCAATTCTAATCATAGTTTCAGCATCAAACCAACTTAGCTCAACTAGTTGAGTTTGCCAACTTAGCGAAGTCTCATTCACAACTTGTATGCTCAGTATCCCATGATCTCCCCCGAAATAAAGCACGGGATTTTCCGCATCCCTAGGTTGTTGCCTGCGAGACGAGCCTCCCAAGCTTGGCCAAGGGACTCCAGGTGCCAGCTAAAAATGAGATGAAGATGGGATTTCACCATCAAGATCCTTCAAGAGATTGGATCTAATCTAATCTAATCTATATAATAATTATATAATTATATATATATATATATTTAATTTTCATTTAAATGTAGTATTAATAATATTTGAAGGTCAAACTATGGATGAATATGGATGAAGCTCAATGAACTGTTGAACATGGGTTTCGAAGCAAAAGAAAGGCGACGATTTTTATGGGACCATCGGTTTGATCGATGAACATCCAGCCTTTGCTACGAGCGCAGTTTAACCTGGCGACGGCTCAGTACTGCCAAAACTGGCAAATATTGTGGGTCCTTCGTTTCTGATCATGTTCCCATTGTCATAATTAGTTACAGAAAATACCATGGTAGCTGGCAGTAGATCAACCCACTTTTTTCTTGTTGCCTTCGGTTTCTTACTGTCGGGACCCCCCAAAACATCCCAACATTTTCACCATGTTCAAATGGATATGGTCTGGGGGATCCACCATTTGTCAATATATACGCCCAATAAAACTTCGAATCATCTTTATTGTTGTTCCGACTCATATGTTTCTCATTTTAAGGCTTGTAGCTCATCATAGCTCTATACCATTCTATACCTTCATTGTCGGTTTAAGGACTCAGTTTACTTAAAACATTCACTAGTCCCTGTTTGTTTCTTGAGGTCAACAGTTTTCTTGTGGGGTGTAGGGGGGTTTGGGGTTGGGTTGGCTAATGTTCATGTTCACCTTACACCTGATGCTGCGCTGGACATGCTTAAGTATGTCTTTGGAAGTTGAGGCATCTAGAACGCATGATGCAACAAAGTTACCAAAGTTACAAGATACAATTTTGACAAAAACTACGACATTACCTTTTTCTTTAACTTTTGCAATATTTATTATTACAAACTTGTCATATGAAATTGATTGACATTGTAAAATGATGTTCCTTGATCGAGAAAGGCCAAGATCCAGATGCGTGTGAGCAGGGGGACCAACCATTGTTTTCTCCACAAGTCTTAGTCTCTTGAAATCCCACATTTGATGGTGAAAATCCCTCAGACGCAGAAAATGGTGCCCCCCACAGTTTCAAATTTACAGTAGCTAACTTGCTTGTGCTTAGTAGGGAATTCTCGGGAATGATCCACAAGAACTATTAATAATCATCCCATTCCCCGATTCCCCCGATTCCCCCATTCCCATCCATTCCCTACTAAGCATCAGTAAGTTAATTTCTGATCTCATTTGACCATAGATATATTCATCGTGAACCGCCGACGATTTCCCTGCACCACTGTGGCGAGGGCAGCGATATCGGTGCTTGGGTGCCATCCCCGAAGACTGGCAACGAGGATCGGGGACCATCTAAGTGGGTACCCTCTGGTAAACTAACATAGCTATTGAACATGAAACATGGCCATCTATAGTGGATTTACCCATGAAAAATGACGATTGTCAATAATTTTTTGTACGTTTACCAGAGGGTAATTCACTGGGGATTGGACCAATACATGACAGGACCAAAATTTTTCACATTTTGGCAGGTCCATTTTCGCGGGTCCAATCCCCACCACCTCAGCATGTCCCTGCAGAAATCCCAGGAAACATCGGAAACAGCCGGAATATCATCCCAGTGCCTACAAACATCTACAAACAACTACAACCATGCCATGCTGAGCTAGGCAATGTGTTAACATCACCATCAAATGCACCCAAAATGGATGGCTTGATACAACAAAATGACACGCCTTTGGGTCCATTGGGACTCCATTCTTGACCCACAAGCATCTGGGTAAGAGCCCAGGGCTCTTCCCCAAATCGGCCCATTGAAAAAGGGGAAAGTGAGTTGCTAATCCCAAATGGAATTCAGATATTCAGGGTCCCGCCATTTTCAGACAAACCCAGGTTCGGAATGGTTATAGTATGTTATAGGAATAATCCCTTCCTGCTTCTCACAACCACCCTTCAGAAACTGCGAGGTATTTTACCCACCGTGGGGGTAAATGTGTAATTATGTGGGTTTGTCCGGAAATAGGGTACGTACACTAAAATGCAGCGGATATATATATATATATATATCACCATTTTCCCAGTTAATTATATAAAATTGGCATAAATTGAGGTATACCCATTTTTTTGAGACGGACCCACATATCATATCAAGTTGTATAGTTTTATATCCCACTATATCCCATAAATTATTGCATAAAATATACCATTAAAACACAGAACTTGCTAGTCAAATCCCAGAAAATGCAAATGCTTATGTGTTTCTTATACACATCCCATACATCCCAAACCCAATTCCATGTCTTCCAGGAAACCTTGCCGCAAATCCAAGAAATTGCGGATCGCATTGCCAGCAGGCGGATGTCTTTAAACACACTAAAAACACACCCGTTGGTTGATGAAAAAAGGATGCTATTCTACCCAATACATTGATATATGCATTCGGAATGATCATAATTTGGAACCCCAATTGCAAAAACAAGACCAACAAGTTTTTTGTGGAATGACGTTGCCGGTTTCGAACACTGCCCATTTGAGTAAATTTCAGGAATCGCCATTGGCTATTTTATAAGCCATAAGTAACTACTGGGGATATTTTCACAACTGGGATATAATATGATGATTGCCCACTTGCTTGGATGCACGTTTTTTCTGGGTAGCTTTGGACGGAATACCCTCAAATTTTCATAGACAGTTGTGTTTTTTACCCAGTTATCAAATGATACCACCTCATTTACCCATTGGGTTACCATTTAGAGCGATCTCGTGGAGCCTCAAGTGCACCAGGTTTGTGGTAGGAGATCAGGTTTGGGATTCCTTGGGATTCAATATATTACCTGAATTACTAGTGAAAGATGCCTTGTTTCTTCTCCATCTGGTCTTCTTGGTATCCAAGCAACAAAAACCATGGGATTTTCATCAGCTTCGAGGGAGATTTTCCAGGACCACAAGAGTAACGCGGCCAAGACCACCATTTCAACATGTGTCTATCACGCGGCCAAGATAACAAACCATATTTACGTATACATGTAGATGTAGATCGACTGTATATGTGCATTTCTGCGGTACATGTATCTATAGTACCTAGATTCGACCTAGATCGAAGTGGTGCTACTTCGCCCTGCAACTCCTCATCTGCCCCTCATTGGTCCCATGGCAGATACGCTGGCGGCCTGAACAAGCTCAATGAGGCGGAAAGATCAGGGGCTGAATTCCCAGGAGTTGATGAAGGGGTCAGCCCCTTTTTGATTTGACCAAACCGAGGGCTTTAAGGTGACTGGGATCCATTGAAACCAGCCTTGGTTCTTTCCAAAATCAACGGCTCCCAAGCCTTTCCAACATTGCCTGCCCGTCCTATAGGACGAGGTCATTTTGTGCACTTCCAAGATGCATGTTTTTCCGTTGGGAATGCTAGCTTGAATAACTGAGGAAATCCAATTTTTTGAGATCGCCTGTTGGCATTTTCTGGGTGAATTGGTGCGTTTTTTGGATCTGGGCCCCATTGGCCGAGTTTTAAGCGTGAAGTTTACAACCTAGAAATTGACACTTGAAGCTACCAGATACTCCACCGGGCCATAAATAGCCAGACTCTGGGGAATAGCGAGTCGCAAGGAGTTGATGGGAATGAACCGACGAATCCCACCTCTGCTTCTTCATCAAATCCTGGAATTTGATCTATGTTAGTAATGTAAATGACTATAATATATGATAATAATATATGAATCCATTATACCATATAATATACAATATATTCCAAAGTTATTACATAAGGTTCATAATAATGTTTCTTATTCCCGAACAAGTGACCTCGAAACTCCCCCACGCAGACCTCACAATTTTGGTCCGGGGTTCATCAGTCCCTTTTTTCAATGACAAGTTTCTTATTTTCAATGGCAATACTGATTAGAGGTTTAGTATGGGGTAATGATGGTTAATGATGGTTAATAATGGTTAATAATGGTTAATAATCACTGGTTGGTGGTTTGGAACATTTCTTATTTTTCCATATATTGAGAATAATCATCCCAACTGACGAACTCATATTTTTCAGAGGGGTAGGTCAACCACCAACCAGTTGAATATTAACTGGCCTTATTATCCGTGGAACCAAGCAACTGGCTTTATTATCCGTGGAACCAAGCAACTGGCTTTATTATCTGTGGAACCAAGAAACAGATATCTCAGATATCAATGATATCAACTTGAAGATTGAATTGCCATGATTGTTATTGAATGATCAAAAGGTTACCCAGAGAATGTCTCCTGGTGAGGTGCAGCGTGCGTGGCGACAGAAGCAAGATGCCCTGCAACGAAAGCGCCAGAACCGTCTCAGCCAAGGCCTGAGGGAAACGTGTTGGGTTTTTAAAAGGCGGGGTTCCGGGTTTCCATAGATATGGGTACCCCCTTTATCGCTGGATGGTTGAGTTCATGGAAAATCCGAAAATAGCATGGATGATGACTGGGGGTACCCCTTCTGACTTAGGAAACCTCCATATGGTTAATAATCATGTTTGATCGCCATTTTTTGGTTGCTTCGTCTTTGTTGGTAAACAAAAACATATTTTTGTTGGTCAACTCCCATTCTTGGACAAGGCCTGCAGGAAATCCATGGGAAAATTCCACCTGACTGGGCAATCGCCAGGTGGGGAGGAGGACTGTCATGGGAAGGGCTTTTGGCATCCAATTTCTCAGAATTTTGGGCGATGAGATCTTTTTGGGGGGTTGCTAGATGTACCATGATGTACCTTTCCATGCCTGTTGCCAGGATAGGAAAGGTGTTTTTTGATGTTTTTTGGGCGAACGATCTCGAGCTTCATTGGTGAAATCCACCTCCGAATCTCCATTTTTGGACATCCAGGATCTCTTCGTCGCTGAATCTGAATGATGTTTTTTTAGTGAAATCCTCAATATTTTGAGAATTTTGCTTGGTAGTGATCTTCTATGGTAGAATATATATATATCTATATCTATATCTATATCTATCTAGATATCTATATCTATATCTATATCTATATCTATATATATAATATATATATATATACATACACGCATCCTCACTTTTGCTGGTGACATCTCCCATAGCCCAGGAGCCCATCCTCTCGCCCTCCTGTCGGGACGATTCGTCGCCGGGATCCTTCACAGCGCGGGAAGCCTCGCGTGGCCCGGGCTCAACGGGAACCCATGGGAGATGTTGCCTTTTTTTTAATGGGATACCCTCTGGTAAACTAACATAACGATCATATAGTGGTTAATGGTGGTTAATAGTGGTTAATAGTGGTTAATAATGATAATTAATGGTGATTAATGGTGATTAATGGTGATTTACCTTCTGGTAAACATACAAAAAACTATGGAACATCACAATTTTCAATGGGTAAATCCACGATGGAAATCACCATTTTCAATAGCCTTGTAAACGTTTACCGGAGGGTATTTAGGGGATATGGGGTTTTCCAGAAATGGGAATACCCCAATAGCTGGATGGTTTATACTGGAAAGCTCTATTAGAATGGATGATTTAGGGGTTCCCCTATTTCAGGAAATGCGCACATATTGACATGAATAACCAGCAGAAATAGGGAGACTTAGGATGGGTTATAACTTGTTGGGTATTTTATGGGAATTATGGGACAGTTGTGATGGTTATACTGGTATTTCAGGGGATATGATATGGGATACTGGTATTTTACAGTATATGATAACAGTAATAATGAACAATGAAACATATTATATGACATTTTTGTTGGATATTGTGGGTGTATTTTGTATTTTGTGGGACATAGTAACATTAATAACCAGCAAACACAGGGACAATTCTGATGGGATATGTTGTGGGATTCATGTATGACTGGGATACTGTATGTGATAGGACCGATAGGATATGTCATGGGATATCGGATAGGATCTATATTGTACCAATTTGATATATGATATATGGGTCTCTTTGAACACAGGGGCTGGTCCTAAAGATGGTAATTTCTAACAGGGAAACCAATCATTATCAGATCAATATGACTGTATTAATCATCGACATTAATCCATTATCATTATCATTCTGATAATGATGGTTTTCCCTATTATCATTACCAGGTCAAAATGAATGAACACGTAATGAACGCGTGGATCAAAGGGTACCATGTTTTAAGACAAACCCAGACCTTGGCTGAATATGGGGGTTTCTTAAAACGGGGCCAAGTTCCCTTGGGTTTCAACCGAAATTTATCTAACTTTGGATGATTTGGGATATCCCCTTTTTAGGAACCTCCATGATTATTTTAATTTGAATGATTTTGAATGATTTTGCTGTGGGGGAATCATCCCGATCTTGGTCAAAATCCCTATTGTGTGCACTTGAACTCCCCATTCCTGATGGTTGACATGCCAATGATGCTGCTGGGTCATGGTCCTCAGGTGTTGCAACATCCCTGGGTCACTGCTGGAAACTGACCTCGCTGAGTTACTACGATCCGTCCTTGAATGATCCTTTAAAAGGAAGTATCACGACCTCCCTGTAGATGATGCTTAGTAAAAGGAACCTCCCCCAAAAATCAGCCAGCATTTCAGACTGGGATATCACATCATATCTGATTGGTGGTTTCAAACATTTTTTATTTTCCATAATATGGGATAATCCTTCCCATTGTCTTTTATATTTTTCAAGATGGTTAAAACCACCAACCAGATATTAATTCATATGTACATAGTATATGGAAATCCAATGCAACGCCCACACCTCTCAGGCGAGGGTCTTCAGCCCTCGACCTCCGGCGTGCGGATGCCCGGTGGCTGATTGTCAGGCATGGAGCTAGCAGTTGAGCAAAAAACATTTAAAACACATTTGGGGATCTGAACTGTCAATGTGATCTACCCTCTGGTAATTTGTTACATAGCTCTTGAAAATTACCATTTAGTTTGTTGATTTATATACCTATTAAACATGGTGATTTTTCATAGTTATGTTCAATTACCAAAGGTTTTGATATGCTTTGATATGTTTTGATTCGTGGTGTTTTTTCTTGGGAGAATCTTGGGATATTTCATGGGATGATGGTGGGATGATTTTTTTAATCCTCCAGTTGATCCATCGGTTTAGGGATCAAACATAAGGATTTAGACAATAAGAGATGGGGTTTCAACCAGGAAAACTGGAACGACTGACTGCGAAACATGGTTTTTTCAAACTCCGGCTTGATGGAGGGTGTCCCTGGTGTCCCCAAAATATATAGCCTTAATTGCACGAACATGTTTAATATGTTCGTACAGTACGTGTTTTCTTTTCCTCAAAATGTCTCGAAAAATCCCAAATATCATGGTTGAGAATAGAACATGGCCGTCCTTTTGGTACATCTCCATTATTTGGGGCAAACTGTGGGGGCGCTTAAATAGCCGTTGAATGTTGAGGAAGATGATCAAAGGGTCAGCAATACGAACGAATGGGGGTAAAACATGGCAAAACAATGTCATAAACCAGCCATGACTGGGAACGGTTTATTTCTATGGTAAACATATGTAAACATATCACCTGTCAAAATGCTGATGACTGGGGGATGGTTTATGACTTTGCTTTTCCCACAATTTTATGTATGTGATGATGTGGGTGTTCAATAAGGGTGTACAATTTTATGTTGTATATATGAAATCCATAATATGGTATCACCATGACAATACTATGGATGGTTTATACCACCTATTTATGGTGATGACTGGGGGATGGTTTATACCATGCCGGAAGGAGATCCGATCCGTGTCTCAGGCCTCTCGTTTGCCAAGCGGCTCCAGCTCTACGAGGCGAGAGACTTGATCCGGTGGCTTGTTTTCGGAGCACGAAAGACTGGGCATGGTAAAGAGTAGTTGTCATTTATTATATATGAAAAAGATATTAAAATATAACAGATGTATCATTGATATGTGAATACATACATATACACATGTGTATATGTATATGTATATGTATATGTATATGTATATGTATATGTATGTGTATATGTATCTGTACATGTAATATATATATATGTATATAAAGTATTATACGCATATATTATATATAAATATGGCATGTTTTGACTTAGGAAGTCGCGCGCTTATAGACGACCCAAACTCACCGATTTCAAACTCACTACTCCAGAATGGGTTCTTTTCCAATTCAGGATTGTTCTACTTGACCCAGATCATATGATATAGAATTTAGCCAGATATGGATCTCATAATCCTATGTTGTTTCCAAGTATCCGTAGCTAGTAATTTGAATCAAAGATTTGCCAAACTGTCTGCATCCAGTGCGGGGACACGCGGCAAGGAGAAACCGGACGAGGAAAAAGACTTGGCCCAGGAGAAGTGGGGTGGCAAGGGCGTGGCAGTAGCATGGCAGATTTTGTCGATGATTTATGTAGATATGTGATAAGATGTGTAGGTTTAACACGCATATATTATCACAGCAACTACAATGTTACAGTTGCAATGGTAAAAATCAATTACCATCTGGTTATTTAACATAGCCATGGAAAATCACCATTTTAATAGGTAAACCATCTATATATAAATGGGCCATTTTCCATGGCTATGTTAAATAACCAGAGGGTAACAAACATGATACTGTAAAACTACGAGTAAAGAATTAGTTGATGGGACAGCTTCCTTGCCAGGTTGAAGTCCCAGTAAGCTGCATGCTGAATCAATGTGGGTTTCACACGCCAACATTGCCTACAGCTGTTTAGCCCGGTGGCTTCAAATCCGTTTGAATTTTCATTGCTGACTTGGTTGTGATCTCAAGGTGTCACACTGATAGACATCTCTTGAGATCTTAGAAAAAAATGTCTGGCTGCATTGCGGGACCTATCAATTGCAAGATAATTTTTCCAGTAGATAACAAACCACAGCTGGTATTTATATAGTCCATTTATGTTCATTTTATCCCGTTCCTGGTGTCTAGTTTTTGCCCTTCTACAAGGGGACCCAGGACTCAGGACTTGCAGACACCTCAAACATTTTCTCACCGCAAATTGTGTTCAAACTTTGCGAAAGCATCAAACTTTGGCCCTTAAATCCAGGTTCAATTCCATTTAGTTTGGAGATGATTTGTTTTATAGTGTTTTATTGTTTTTATTGTTATGATATAGTAATTATTATCGTTATTATTGTTTATTATTGTTTTGTTTTATTTATTATTATTTTTTTTAAATATATATATATATTCTTGTTTATTATCATCATCCACAAGTGTTGCCTGAAGTGCGCTACAGCACATGGAAGATTCTGTCAGGTTGAGGATCACCACTATCCACGCAGCGGCAGATCAGGTTTCATTTATTTCCACACTGATTTTGTTTTTCGATATTTTTCATTTATGTCCAAAGTTCCTTTGGATATTGCATGATATTTGTTTGGTCCATAAAATGATATAACATATATAAAATGATACAACATGATATATATATATTTACATAATATATATTTATATATGGTATATATATTTACATAATATATATATATATATATACATATATTTACATAATATATATATATATATATACATATATATATATATATATTAATATCTAGAACTCTGCCGCATCCCGTTTTTTGTGCGTCAACCTCCCCAGGAAAGCAGATGTGCCGGACGCGCCCGAGGACGTCCCGGATCAGGCCGGCCATGAGAAAATGGCCGCGGCCAGTTCTCATAGGGTAGCCTCTGGTAATTTGTTACAGTTTGCTATTGAAAAAGGCCCATTTAGTTTATAGAAATAGTATGAAATAGTATGAAATATAGTTGATTTAGCCATTAAAGATGGTGATTTTCCAGTTTACCAGAGGGTACTCATCCAAAAATTGTTGCAAGAAGACTTAAACACGGGCACAGCCATCCTCAAAACGTGGGTCTTGTGGTTGTTATTAGGAATCATTATTAAGTATGATTATTATTAACACGTGATAGGACGCGTTATTGATCAACCAAGGAGTGTAAAGGCATGACGTCTTTGAACACTGCCAGTTGTTCTAATTCATCTACAAATGGAGCAATGTCCGTTGCCAGGTTTGATGAACTCGTCTCGAAGGTTCGACACATTTGATAAACCTAGAATCACAGATCACACCTATAAATCGCTAGGTTTTGCAAAACTAGTAAAGGAATTGCGAAAAAAACGAAAAATGGGTTCAGGCTTTTTTTGGTTTCCCACATTTCACCAATCACTTCCCAATAGCTGAGTGTTTTGCATGCGTTTTGCATGCCATCAGGGAATTCATTAAGCCCAAAAGATTAGCATTCAATGCCTATCCGGGTGGCATAACCCATTGCGGTTCCTTGATTTTGGCCATTGAAGTAGAGGTATACCCTACCATGCTAAACACCAACATTTTTTTTTTACAGGGCCAGATGAAGTGAGACGGTAAACTGCTGCGACTGGAGTGTTTGGCGAGGTCGAAGAAAAGGAGACCCGAATCAAAGATGTGCTGAAAAGCGGCCTGGGAGACCTTTTTCATCAGCGCCTCGGTGGGTATCAATCCCATGATATCCTATGAGATTCCATAGATCAGACATACCCCCCATGTTTACTGTAACAGGCAGGCGCGTATTTAAAACAGTCTCTGAGCAGGTTGTTTATCCCATATCCCAATGTATCCTATCACATCCCGATTTTTCTTTGTCAAATTCGTTCAATTTACCAAACTCTATTTTCTTCAATTTATCATGATTTATCTATGTTTTTGGTAGCCTGGCTCAGTGCTACGAGGAAACGTGAAGTGTATCATGAAGATCCGGAGCTCCATGAGACACATCTTCCCCGAGAGAGGCAGGTCAGTGGACCCTTTTTTTTTTGTCGCCATGGGGTCATTGGTGGTCAAGTCGAAGCAGATGATTTACCTAATGTGGGTAAAACAAGAAACACCCACCCATCTGGGAATGGTTTATACCACCTATTTATATCTATTTATGGTGATTTTGGGGATGGTTTATTCTTGTTTTACTCACATTATACCTATTGGACATGGGCATATCATTGCCATGAGGGTTTCTTGGGGGCCCAGGCAATCGGTTCTGAGACGGAGCGAGTCCATGAGGAGTCAAGGAGGCCCGGGGAGGTAAGTTGCAGGTTGGAGAGGCCCCGTTCCCGATTTTTGGGGAAACTTTGGATGAGTACTTCAGTAATCTTCATATAGTAGAGTGTATATGTTTATCTCTTAGCCACGTGGATCTATAATTACTCACCAGCCCAAAGAAAACGGCCTTTTGCAGGGTATCTAAGATTGGCCATAAGTCAACAGGAAAATCTGATGAAATCATCCTCGATGGATGGTGTCAAACACCTGTTGGAGGTGATAATTTGCACATTGATCAATTTTGAAGACTCTGTACAAGCTGGGGCCCCTAGATTCGATATGTTGGTAGACATAACTCCAAAACCTGTTGGAAACATCACTCCGGGGGCCCCCCTTGCCTTGCTTGGTAGTCTGATTTGGGTTGAAACTCACAAAAGCGATAGCCATTGACCACCTCCTAGAAATGGTAATCCCGGGGCTATTCAAGTGATCTTTTCATGCCTTCATTTGAAGTCACTGACCCTGGATTTCTGCATTTACATAATCATTACTGAAAGGGTCACCTTATAGTGTTTATTGCATGTGGTGGTTTTCTGTTACACACAATTCATGAACCCACTGGGTTAGTTACGCAATCTGCTACTCCGGTGTCACAATTTTCCTCATGATTTCTTTGTGTCCAATTTTTCTATATACCGAGTTGCAACATTTCAAAAGCCTTCGCATAAAACCTCATTAAACTATTGACCTCTAAAACCACATGGCTTATCGTCATTTTCCCCACCATATAGATTGCAATTTTCTGGCCGGAATCCCACATTTCGAGGCAACACCACCTATAAGTCACTATAAGTCTATCATTATATGATAATATGATAATTATATGTTTATTGTCATCAAAATCGGATGGTTTTGACTATGTGAACCATTTGAAGGTTATTCCGATTTTGTTTTTTTTTGAGGCAACATCATATCCAAAAGTGTTGGTTTTTATCACATGATTCCCTCTCATATCCCTAGTATGTTTGGTGTTCTCCGCATTTGTTTGCCATACCTGGGGTACATTTCAAGGTGGAACCCGCAATTTGTGTGGATGAGATCAGAACTTTTGCTGATCCACCCGCAAATTTTCTCGGTTCAATCACCTTCTTGTTAATTCACCACATGGTATAAACTACTCAAGAACTCATTAAAAAAATCACTACCTTTCCCAACACCTTCCACCTGGCACCAGGCAAAGGCTTCGAGGCCCCCTTTGGGCTTCGGGTAGGCTTCGGATCTGGATATAGGTCAAAATATATCAGTTTTCAAGGAGAAAAGGACGGGAGTTGTAGTGGGTGGGACCAAGAATGATGATTTCATGGGGATCTATCTATCCAGGAAAACCCAGGGGATTTCCATGGGATTTCAATGCGATTTAACCAGCAATGATTGGGGGTTTAAGCATAAAGAACGGGAATATAATTGATCAATAGCGGCTGGTGGGTTATGAAAGGGTTATGAACGAGTGATTATACTTGCCTGCTTCGTTGGTAATACTATATACTATATACTATATACTATATACTATATACTATATACTATATACTATATACTATATACTATATACTATACATACCTACCTACCTACATACATACCATACCATACCATACCATACCATACCATACCATACCATACCATTACCATACCATACCATACATACATACCATACATACCATACATACCATACATACCATACATACCATACATACCATACATACCATGCATACATGCATACATGCATACATGCATACATGCATACATGCATACATGCATACATGCATACATGCATACATGCATACATGGCATACATGGCATACATGGCATACATTGCATACATGGCATACATGGCATACATTGCATACATTGCATACATTGCATACATTGCATACATTGCATACATTGCATACATTGCATACATTGCATACATGCATACATGCATACATGCATACATGCATACATGCATCCATCCATCCATGCATCCATCCATCCATCCATCCATCCATCCATACATACATACATACATAGACATATATACATATATACATATTTAATCATAACTTGTAAATGGGACGGGGTCAATTGGATTGAGCCACTGCAGATTGACATATGGCTAGTATCTATGCCCATAGGAATTGGAATGTCATCAAGGAAGAATGAGGTTTGCATATGCAGATGTAGTTGTCTAGGATAATCCCTGATTTTGGCGATTCGCTGTCATTCTCAGGGATTTTTGGGATACGCCAGCAAAGAATTTTTTCTTAATCGGGTATGGGTCTAATTGTCAAGGGGGGTCATGTATTACGTAATATTTACAACCAGTAAACCATCCTGTATATTTATGGATATTTTACCATCCTGTATATTCATGGATATTTATGTATACCATCTATATTTTACCCTACTTTATGCAGCTTTGTCTTAAACTAGCTATGCCAAAATGCCACAATTTTCGACAGCTTGGATGAGATCAAATTCGGGGTACCAAGACAATTCAGTATGTACACCAAAATATCTCTATAAATATGAAAAATTGAATATCTACAGTATCTATGATGCTAGACTCACGGGAAAAACTGTTTCATCTTATACTGTGTTCATGGTAGAACAAACATTATTTTCATCAGAAACCCTTACTGTAAAATCAAGCCATTGACACTTATGTAGTGGGGATGACCGTTCCAAAATCATTCTTGGGTTCTTTATATTTGACATGTCCAAAACTGGGGTCAGTTTTTTGCCTTCGACAGGAGGAAGATGTCGCAGCCTCGGTTTTACAAGTTTTCGGTGCGAAATCCTGCACCAGTTGATCTGTGGTTTATCCCACTATAGGGTTCAACATGGTTCAACCATCCGATAGGTGGTTTCTTGGATTTTTTCCATCCACAGCATGACTGACCCCCAGAGGACTTTAAGATACTTTAAGAAGGACTGCTGTCTCAAGATGACAACAGCCCTCCAGGCGCGCTTTGGCAAAGGTGTGGTGGCCTTGAAACGAGGGCATTGGGATCCCCCTATGGGGCTCAGCATGAACAGCTTCAATACATTCCACAAGGTTCCCGTTTTTTTTTTCTTAGGGGGGATGGGGTTGCCCATTCAGCCTGCCAAAAAGTTGAGGGGGGATGGCTCATCCAGTGCTAATTGCAAACGATTGTGAATCGGTTCTGGCACTGGGACCAATATAGATTGTGATTAACTCCTTCAATATCCTCTGCAATGAAAGATCAGGGGCCTCATTTGCCGATGATTTTCGTACTTTTTCGGATGGACTAGGCTTCGTGTCCGATGCAGTTTGGGGAGCCCAGTTTTGGGGGCGTTGGTCCTGACTGGCCATCAATGAACTGAGCCCTGATCAGTTGCCCGGAGATCCACCCGCCCTGAGCCCTGCCATCTAAGAAAAATGTGGACGGCAAGATGTCCGAAAAAAAGGTCAGATGATCCAGGGTTCATCCAAGAGTGACCCTGTTTGGTTAAGGGATCATCAAGAGAAAACTGCCAGCCCCAGGATTCTACCCAAGCAGATTGGGGAATAATCTTGCATCATGGAAGTACACTGAGTTTTCAAATTTCCATGGACCCACGGCTAAATTGTGCTGATTTGAATTTGGAAAGGTTGGACAGGTCTGAGATTCCTCTCCTGCCGAAGTCTTTTTTGCAAAGATAAGAGCAATGGTGAGACATTGGTGGCCAGCCCTTCCCTGCCAGAACCGTGGCTGATGGGTGCCTTTTTTGTGTCAATGGGATGAAGGTAAACATCCTTCAGACAAGTCACATTTGGAGCTAGCAAAGCTTACATCGGCAATCTATGGTGTGAAGATAGTGCAAACTCATCAGACTGGACACTAACATCCCCAGTCATGCAGCAACTGAGTCAACTGCTTGTTCCCAAGGATGCAGCGTCTGTGATGAATAGCTCAGCAAACATGGAGGCGGGCTGTGGGTTTGAGTTGATCCAGCTAAAGATGGGTTGGGCTAAGCTCACGTTAACCGCAAAAAGCAAGAGATCATCTGTGGCTTACTGTATATGGTTATATAACTGCCTCCAAATTCAGTGACATGTATTGTGCTGTAAGATTTGCCTGAAATAGCATCTTTACCATTGAAATATCAGGTTTGCCAGTTCCAATCACGTGAAGTTTGGAACTTGGATTTAGCATGATTTAGCATTTCTCCACAGTATCTTTACTTTGCGCCGGCAGGCCGAGCGACAACACGCATTTCTAGACTCTCATTCTCTTGGATTTGTCAAGAAGTTGCGAATTGCTACCCGCACAATCCCGCACATAACGAATGTGTTTGACAGTTTGACGAAGTGAAGGCTTGAACATAGCCTTGTATCGCAATAGCAAGACATCGCATCTGACGCCGGGAAGATGTTGTTCACCGCCATCATCCCCGCCCTGGGTGCCAGGATTCACGGATGAAGCGCTGGGCTCTTGGTGCCGGTCAGGGTGTTTAATCATTCAGACCAGGGTCAGGTTCAACACGAATTAAACAGTTTCTTTAAATGAGATTAATTTTTGGGACATTTTGATCAATTTGTTTCGAGTACCCGGTACACTTGCGGATGGTTTGGATAGTTTTGGCAATGTCTGCCTCTTGGACCGGAATTTCACGAATCCAAAGGTATCCAAAGGTCGCCACCAAAAGCCTCAGAATCAGCTGATTTTTCGATTCATCAGCTTCAGTTGGATACTCGGAGACTTTTTGAAAGACATTTTTCGAGGCAACCTGGTCATGAAAAATCGGCCGAAAAATTGGTAGTTCTCTGAAATTGCCAGGGTTGACCCGTGGGCACTTTTGGTGAGGCCATTTTTGTGGAACCCACCGTCGAACCCACCGTGGAACCCACCGGCCCTTTTGAGGTCCTCGCGAGTCCGCCGTTCCGAGGCCGAGCCGAGGGGCCGAGGGGTTTTCACGGTGTGAAAAAATGGGAATCCAAGGAGAATAAGGTAACAATAAGGTAACAATAAGGTAACACAACCTTCACCCAAGTGAGATAAGTGATGACTTTCCTTGATTTTTGTTGAAACAGATTTGTTCTTTTTGATTTTTCTTTTAAAGAACCAAGTGAAGGATAGTGAAGGGGCGAACCCCTGCTCGTTTTTCGGAAAAGGGTGCCTTGGAAGGGGGCACCTTTGGAAACCCATGATGGGGCCATGATCATTGAGTCTGGCCGACCGGAACCTCCACTTTTCTGATGGAGATGTCCTGTTCGGCGGGTCTAAACAGGTTTTTGGTACGTTTCATCTTAGTTTGTTTTTTTTTACATGAAAAGAATTGATGGAATGGGCCGAGTGGGCCAAAAACTCACGAAGATTTTCCTATTGGATCCCATCCAACGATATTCGAAGGCTTCTGCGCCCTTGTCAATATTCTTTTTAAACATTTGTTGAACCATACCCAATCTGAACCATACCCAATCTGATTTTAAATCCCGTGTGCAGTTGACTACACCCATGATCATTATATAGACTCTTGCCAGCTTAAACGGCTCGACCTACGCTTGTCCTGCATTGGCTTCGCTGCTCAGAAAGTCGCCATTGTAATGGTTTGAGGGGCCTGTGATGATTGGAACATCGGAACGGCTTGTTTTTTTAACTGCCCACCAGCCGTTCGCACGCCAATCTTGGCCCGACCCCAAGGGGGCCCATTGTCACCCAGGGGAAACCATTAATCATTTCACTGGGACTGTCACTGTTCCCCAAGCGCGTTACATGGATCTAGTCCAGCCCTCTCTTGGGTTGTCATCGAACCTAGTAAATGCATTAGCCATGCTTGGAATATCAGATATCTTTGAACAGACTTGTTATTGACTAGCCATCGAGGATAACGGTGTTCTACATGCTCGATTTGTTGTTTTCCTGTTGAACCAATAGAAACACCTGTTGATCAGGGTTGCTCCAGCCGATTCTAGGTAAAAGATAGCCACTTTGCAGGTCGAAATTGATTATTTTACTATATTTTCGTATTTTTTATTTATATATTCACCCAATTCAAATTACCACCCAAACGTATCCTGGGTGTTGGGAGCAAGCCTGTAAATTTATTTGTTCTATTATCTCCCCTTGGTCAGCCCATTTTCTGCGCGCATGTGGGCCAGGAGGACCACCTTGTTCTCCAAGAAGAACCCTCGCATGCACGGGACCCGGGGGGAATGGCGGCTGAACCCGGAGTGAAGATGGTGAAGTTTGAGAGATTTTCAGGGAGGATTTCCGCATGTAATGTTCATATCAGTTCCTAGTTATAGGAACAGTTCATTCTTTTTTCGGTGGTGGATGATTGGACATTGACAAGACCTTGAAATCCTTGGATTGCACGGTTTGATGGCTTGCCTTCGAAGCTAGGAAGAGAGTGAGTATGGAAATCTAATGAAATCTATGCATACGTCCCTTAAAATTCCGAGGGTAGTTTTCAAACTGATGAGTTTTGGGGGTGTTCAGGTCTTTTTTTAAGATATCGACACAAAGTTTGGAATGAGTTCATCTTGATTCATTTTGGCTGGGTACGTATGGCGTTTAGATGTTTGGGAGACAGGCTTGCACTCCAATTGTGGGCAACTGATTGTCAGCAAACAGAAGGACTTGCTGTAAATTGAGCAGCCGCTCGTATACACATCTGTGAACTCCAGCATTGGAGTGGAGAACGTGAACAGCTCGCTAGGCTTTTCCCAATAGACGGTTTTTTGATGTTTTTTCTAGACTGTTGAGGTTTCCAATTTATCAGACTCCCATACTTGTCGCCCCCATGGGCGGTGATTTCTGAATGCAGCGGCCGAAGCTTATCTTTTCGTGCTGTGGTCAGTTCATGTCATTTCCCCATCTTTGTTGCGTGACTCCCCATTCTTGATGGTTCTACTGTATAAATTTTTGCGCCTTGGGACTTGGGACTTCATTGTTTGCTATACCCTCTGGTAAACATACAAACAGCTATTGAAAATGGCCATTTATAGTGGATTTTCCCACTCAAAATTGTGATTTTCCATAGTTATGTTAGTTTACCAGAGGGTAACTGATCCTTGAACATCCTTAAACATTCATTTTTTGCTTCAACTTCTGATCTTTCAGTCTTTGTTGGCATTTTGTCTCCATTTTTCTTGACATCCTGCGACATCTTGAGGGTGCGACAGCAGGAAGCTTTGCACGTAGGCCGGCCGGGAAAACACGGCAGATTTCCATCTGACCCAGAAATTCACTCGAAACCAGAGATTTGGGTGGTAAAACATCCAGGGCTTGCAAGTTTGGAGCCCACAGATCTTGGCTGAAGTGGTAAAACAAATCCTAAAGATATATTTCTATATATTTCTCTCATTTTAACTTAAAACACTGGAGTTATCTGCCCTCAGTGACCTAAACAAGCCAGGGCACGGTTATGAATTTTCATGTTCAACCCACGGTGACCGCCTAGAAGACGATGGCGAGCGACATGGTCGTCAGTTTGGATCCCAAGTAGCCCTGGGCGGTCGGGAAGAACATCAGAATCATTCTCTCTAGCCTTATGGTTAATCACTATTAATCACCATTATTAATGGGTAAAAATAGAGTTGATGTATGTTGATGTTGATATCATTGATATCCCAATTAAAATTTGGTTACCCTCTGGGAAACTAACACAAAACTATAGAACACCAATTATTCATGGGATTTAATGGGTAAGTCAACGAACTATAACGAACCCAATGGCAATTTTCACTAGCTATGTTAAATTACCAGAGGGTACCCTGCTGCAAATACCTCACCCAGCCACTATCTGTGCGCCCCAGTATAAAATACTGAAAGACACTGACAGTTGCCCTAATTCCATCTCCAGAAAGGGGACACACATCTACATGGTGTGTGTGTGTGTGGATGTCCCCTGCGGTTTCGACAGATGCTGCGAAGTGTAACCAATCCACACCAATGCGTCGATGCGTGCAATTTCAGGGATCCCTCCAGGGCTGAACATCAGCTACAACGGATTCGATGAACCATCGCAAAACATAGATTTGCCAGTTCCCATCCGTGGCTCATGGGAAATCTGCGGAAAACTCTGCATGTTTGATTGTACTTGATGGTAAGAAACCGCGATGACCTCTCTAACATATCCCTCAAAGCCACCCAGAAACGCTCAGGTTGAGCTTCGCCACATGTAGTGAACTAGCCAAGAAACACCGGTCCTTTGTCAGAAGATCCCTGGCTGGGAAGCCAGAGTCTGGAGTCTGGAGGTTCAAGGGGTTATCAAACATGGCTGGGAAATCTCCGAACTCAATTGGCATGTGATTTCATGAATATATATACGTATAATTAGGAATATATTATAATATAATATAGATATAAAATAGTATTAGTAATATTATATGTTATATATTATGATATATATATATATAATAATATATATATATATATATATATATGTATATAATATAATATAATATAATATGATATAATATAATATAAAATAAAACAAAATAAATAAAAAATAATATAATTTAAAATAT
>Ga0126342_10005638_pt1 | contig 21929 bp, 15 predicted proteins | sample Cyp1metagenome_FD_92528 | JGI IMG/M metagenome (GOLD analysis project Ga0126342, IMG submission 92528) | Coral microbial communities from Lord Howe Island, Old Settlement Bay, Australia - Cyphastrea 1 metagenome | ecosystem: Host-associated > Invertebrates > Cnidaria > Coral ... | reverse complement strand
TCGGGAAGGCGGACACACCATCCAACACCAAGGCGGACACCTTAGAAAGCATTAAGAACCCCTAACAGTACACTGTTTGGGGAAAAAACTCAAGACATTTGGTGCAGAGGTTGGCTGTTCGAAGGCGTTTAACCACTACGACACCAGCCCGGACGATCTGTCATTCATCAGTGGAAGCGGTTTGGTTGCCCCACTGGAGGGGGTTAGAACGTGGGTCAATTGCCCGTCGCGATTTTGTCCACATGTGCAAAGAAATCAACATGTTGTGGCAACAAGTTGGAACACACGAAAAGGAAAAGGGCGCGGGATTTCAGTATTCGTACGTCATGTTCATTCGCGATGACGCTTACTGGTTCAAGGACTTCGATTTGGATTTGATGTTGCAAATCACTGGAGGGCGCCGTCATTCTGCAGCCGAGGCCAAATGTTTTCGACTGCGATGCCGCCGCTATGAAGTGGGATATTCATCCTGGAATTGGTGATTACGTGTTCCTTGCTGATCGCGCAGCTGAAAAAAGTAGAATGCTTTTTTTTTGCGGGGTGCCATAATGTTATTTTTGCCCTTGCCCAGAGTACATAGTGAATATAACCAGCTAAGAATTAATATGATTTCAGATTTCAGACGTATCTCGAATTTGCCATGCATGCTGGCAAAGGTGATCCCCATGTTGGAAGTCACTAATCACCATCGCAGCATCCAAGTGAAGAGAGTAACCAGGGTTGAACAACGCCGGGAGTCATAGTTTATCCCTTGATAATCTTGATATATCAAAGGATCAACCGAAACTGTAGTCACTGTAGTCACAGCTGCAGACCTCTAAATGTAGTTTGATAATCCCAGTTTCATACTGATTATCTCAAAAGTGAGATGAGATGACTTTGTCTTTTTGCTCTAATTTGGACACTTGATCATTGACGCAGACAAGTATGAACCCACCGTATTTCGCCATAAATGTGGCAGAAGAACTTCTCAAAGTCTTGGAAAGCTTGCCATGTTATCAGAACTCCCCACATTTGTATTGATAGTTCTAATAGATGTTCTAATTTATTACACCACTCAGATGTTCAATCAGTTCTTATTCTTACCCCATCCCAAATTTCAAATTCACATGGAGCCTGGAAATAGTCATGTTTAGTGGACAGGAATCTTTCGACCCACTTGGCAGGGTCAACCATTTTATTCCCCAGTTTTTTTTCCTGTCACCACCGCTCGTGCCGCTCGTGCCGCTCGTGCCAGGCAATGTTTGTTCCTCGCGAATGACTCCAGTGCCACACCCTCACACCCCTGGCAACATGTGGGCTGCACGCTGTGGCCTCTCGGACAGAGCCGACTGGGCAGTGCTTTGTTGGTTTGTGCGATGGACTGGTGATTTAAGCAGCAGAAAACTTGGATTTAAGCAACGGACTGGGAAGATTGTGGTTTTAGTCCGAAAACTGGTGATTGAGCCTGAAATAGGCATTCAACCGACTGATCCCACCAAAAAATATACTTCATACCGAGCCAGGCAGCCAGGATGGGCCCCTGGTAAGCCCAGGTAGCATAACGCCAACCACAACAATCCAACGATTACTTTGTTGAAATCAAACATGTACAGAAACACCCTGAAAAAAGAAACGGAAGTTTGGAAGATGGAATTATCTCATGGAAAGGGCAACAAATGCATCGAGCTCCATTTTACATGTTTATGAGATTACTTACATCCCTGCCAGAGGGATGATCCCAATTGAACCTACAAGAAGCCAGTGGTCCTTTCCACCAGATGCAAGGGTTTCCCATCAAAGGTCAGATGTTGGATTTTTTGATGGTGGTAATTTTCAGTCGGCGTACCAGAACTGGTAATCACACATGGCCTCGGAAATCACCGAAGAATATGGGCTCGGTGAAATAAACGATGGATTTTCCAGGATTTTCCATGGTTCATTCTTCATGTTGCTTCATTTTTTGGCCATGCCGAAATGATTCCGGGCCCAGATGGTTTTCCCAGTTGGCCCCGGCCTACATCACGAAGTCCCAGGAGACCGGAGAAATCCGGGTTTTTTGTGTCACCGTGACAGGTTACATCGCCAAACTCATCGATCCCAAAGACTTCAGGAAATTGATGAACAGCACCGCAGTGGCTCGACAGGATACATGATGGCACATGGATACATATGGATACCCTCCAGTAAATTGACACGGCTAGACTAGACCTGAAAATGGCTAGTGGTAGGGTTAGTCGTGGAAACGTGTGGAAACTTCTTATCCAAGCCTCAATTTGACAGGCTCTATATGAATTTACTGGAGGATAAATCATCATCAACCTCTTCAACATCAGGAGGTCATGTTTTTCGACTGGTTGCAACCCTTTTCTGTTAATTTGTTTTTCTGTTTGGGGACCATTGTCCTACATTCCGAATTATAGAATTTTGAACATAAGTTGCCTGTCATCGTTTTGTTTTTTCACAACATTGGCAGTGTACCATCTGTGTGTGGCTCAGAATTATTGGCAATCGTTTTGGAATAACTAACCAATCAAAAGATGCACATGTCAACGCTAAACACGGCTACTTTTTCTCATTATGGGGTAAAAATCAAGGTGAGACCCCCCAGTTGTAAGTTGGTTTTTAGGCCCGGTGAATTCACCAAGTTATGTGCGACAACTTAGCTATCCTGTTTACAGGGCCTCCCCCATCTGTAAATAGACTGAGTTTTAGGTTTTGTATTGTTCTATCTTTTTAGGTTTTGTATATATTTATTGGGGTTGATATAATGATTTTTATATATATATATATACGCACACACCCATATTTATTCATAGGTGTGTGCGGGTGCGCGAAGCACCAAACATAACTGGCGGATCCCTTTCGATGGGGTAATCCATGCCGTTTTTGTGCACGCAGCTCGCATCTCACGGGCCCCCCTGGTGTATTGGCCGTGAACGCTTTTCCAATGAGCACCGCGGCAGAAACGCGGGGGAAAAAGGGGTGGAGACGAAAAGATTATGAATTTAACATGGTGGAACCCTTAAAGAAAAAAAGATTGTTTACATGGTTCAAGTATCAAGAACTTAGTGATTTTGCATGATTTAACAAATGAAAATTGGAATTTAAAGCATGAATTACACGTGCAGTATTCAGAACATGGAGTGTCAAAATTGTGATATTTTGGAACCTCGGAAGCAGACTCGCTGTTCACAATCAGACTTTGTGGGATAGAAAATTTGGGAGCACACCTTTGCCCTTTTTTCAAGACGGTCGTGCCATGAAGTGAGGACCATCCGCAGCATTGGCATTGACATAGCAACGCCAAAGAATGTGAAAATGACACGGACGTTACAGAATGCGAATGAAATCATGCAAGATAGAGATATAATTTGGGATTTGCAACATCTACTATTTCGTATTTCGTATGTGTCATGTTTATTCATGTTTCCTCTATTCTTTCTGTGCTTCTGATTTTTCCACCCATCCATACGTACAGTGATCTCAAAAACGGAGAAAAAAAGAGAAATTCGGCCATCAAGCAAACCGGGGAACCGCTCCGCTCTTTATCATCCACAGGACGTCCGTCCCCTACCGATGCGTTAAAACTCCATCATTTGTTGATCAATTTTCCCATGTTTTGTTCATGTGTTTTTTTCCGCAACTTTTATCTGTTCAAAACTGTTGTTAAATTCCAATGTTCTGTGAGTTTGAATCTGTGAGTTTGAATCCCACGTTGGTTGATTGAACCAACGTGCTCATGTTCCTTGAAGCCACAGTTTTGCTGCTTCAAATCTCCACTTATTGTACTTGGGGACGCAGTTCCAATGATAAGTGGATATACTATGATATACTTCCGTAGTTATTTGGGCAATATCATGTTATTTGCCAGCTTATGGAGGTCAATCACCATGGTACTCTACTTATGCAAATAACCCCAAGTGCACCTAGTAAAATCCCAATTTTGGTTTGTGAAGTCACAATGTTTCCTCGTTAAATCAGCATATTCCCATTTCCCACGTCCTGCATTTCCCACGTGTTGCAGGCATTGGGTGAATTCACATCCGGATTGTGCACCCTGCGACCTAGAGACTTGGCCTTGAAAAAGATATGGGGAGAGTTGAGGGGTGCTGGGGGAAACTATGTTGTGGGATTCACCCTGATTAACCATCAATAACCATCATGATTCATCAAAAATATCAGGAATTGTGATGAATGATGTTGATTGATTGTAATTGTTTAGTGTATAAGCAAGAATTCTGTTGGTCAAAACCGGGGTTAATGACTGATATCAAGGGGGGTTGCTGGGGGAACCTTGGGTAGACGTCAAACATTCGAGATTCGCCAGTCGTATGCAATATGGAATTTGATCATCAAACATAGGCACATAAGTGGGAATGATGGGATTAAGCATCAAAACATCCGGCTTTATGCTGATTTATGGAGGTATGAAGCACCAAGTGTGGGTGGTGATTTACGAGTATTTACCAACATGTACCTCCAAAACTGGTCCAAAAGTGTTGTGAAATACACCTGCAGTGTATGATATATATGGGATGTCCCAGAATTGAACGATGGGACTATGTCTCCTCAATAAAAACCTTTGGTTTCAATAGTTTTGCCTTCCAGCCATTGACAAAGAGCCTAGGGTTCTTAGGGTTACTCTCGTTATAAACCACTTAGAATTTGGTGATTCTCCAAGTGTTTGCGACAGATAGGAAAGTCATTCTAAATTCTAATCACTATTTTAGGCTTCTGTTATTCTATCTGATTCTTTTTCATACTAAAGAAATATCCCAGTCATATGGTGATAGGTTTTGACCCATCCCCATTTCATTGGGAGCCAGCCTACGGCTATCGCCAAAGCCAGCCTACGGCTATCACCCCGGTTTCCAGGACACCAACCAGAGCTACGTGGTCGGACCTGCTCCAAGCAGCAACTGGCGTGCAATGCTGTTGTGAGTAATGTGCCTATGTACACAGGTGCATTAAAGTATGCATATGTATAATATATATATATATATAGTCATTACATTTATATATATATATATACATAAATGAATGATCTATATATGTGTGTGTGATTATATTGTATATATCTATATCCATATCTATATCCATATCTATATCCATATCTATATCTATATCCATATCCATATCTATATCTATATCTGTATCTATATCTATATCTATCTACCTATATTTAAATAGATATCCGAACGATGTGACATGACTTTGTATTTTCGAAAGGTCGTTCTATCTTGGGGGGCCCTCGAGTCGTCATTCTCCAGGCCCTCGACTTCATGGGACATCCAAGTCTGGGTGGAGATTGTAGCGACTTCAGTAGCTACACAGGTGGTACCTCCCCAGTTGAAGGTTGGTTTAAAGCCTCCATGCCATTAGCTACAGATATGTATGTCATGAACCCTAGTTATAACAGGAGGTATGTTTGCCAATTCAGCTATACAACGATTTGGAGCACCACCTTGACCCTGTACTAGAGAAATTTCAGAAATTTCAGCAGATCTGCTAGCTTTCTCCGCGCATCCGAGGCACCTTCGATAAGAAATTGGAGTTGCTTGGCTTGGGGAGTGACACTTCTACTGGGATGAAAATCATCCCAGTAAGGCCTCAGTAGGGACTCAACACTGGGAAGATTTGGCCAGCTGAATATGGTGCTACTATTGTTGTTGGGGTAAAGAGATGCCCTGGAGTGATGATAGCTACAATGCCTCAACACAAAAACTGTTTGTTTCAGGCTCCCCCTGGTTCATTATCATTGCCCCTATTCTTTTATAGCCATCAATTGTGGCAAGCCCCCCAACTTTCAGACACAGCCACATATACAGACTACATACATGTAAAGAAACACCTCCAAAAGATAAAAAATGTTTGTAGCATGATATGTTTTCCAGATGTTTGACTTGTGGGTTTTGGGGTTGCTATATTATGTATATATATATATACATGTAAAACAATGTAGCATATGTATATATCTACTTGTCTATCTCATCTCATCTCATCCTATTCTAATCTAATCTAATCCTATTTTATTCTATCTACGGTGATTTCAAAACCCAAACGGAGCGTAGCTCCATGCGACCAAGGAAGGCCCCCCGCTTTGCGATGTCACAATACACGATGCGGTCTAAGAAATGCGATGTCATTCGGCTGCGACGTAGTTCAGTCAGAGTTGATCTGCAAAGAATGGGGTGAAACACGGTGAAACCAAAAAAACTCGGAGAAGTAAAGCCCATAACATGGTCTAACCAGGGAAAATGGGATTTGGGGAAAAATGGGGATATGATTGGATATGTAAAACCAACCATATGCGCCAATGGCAATTGAATGGGTAAAAATGATCATATTTCAATGGAATTGGCTGTGTCAAGCACCCCATGTTCAGACAAACCCACCTTGCAACTGGTTAGTGACAATTGGGATAAGCCCACCCAATGGGCACTTAGTAAGCAGAATTGTTAACCACTTACATGATCCCACAAGTAGGGACTGTCCCACAAAATCTTGACATGACTCCCGATTGTTCCAAGTACGGCACCTTTGCCTGTTGATTGGTTACGTTTGTTTTCCCACAATTAAAACATATGAAAAAAATCCAAATTCTCACCAATACCATGCAATAGATCAATAGTTCCATCCCTCTAATATTAAGCAACCCCCCCAAAAGGTCCCAAAGAAGTGGTTTTATCCCCTACATCCACCATGGTTTCTCAGCACTACCTGGTTTCGGGATGCCCGGAAAATCGCCGCCAAGTCGGAGACGGGCAGAAGCTTGGCCGAGCGCCTTTCAGAGTATCGATATCTCTACAGCCGTGATCCTGACGAAGACACTTGGCCTCGTGCGTTGTCGTGCTTTCTGCAAGGTCTTGGATTGGAGCTTGGTGATTTGATTTCGGTGATTTTCTTCATGGGGAAATCTACGAATTACTTGAGGATGTTTGTTTGGGAATAGTTTTTGGGGGGAGTTTCTTAATTTAAGTAGATCCAAGATATCCAAGATGATTGTGCTGCAGTGAAAAGGGGTGATGTTCATGGAATACGATGGTGTGAAATCACCGCCAAAAGTGTGGATATGACCCCAGATCCACTTTGGTGATCCACTCTACCTCAGATGAGACTAGCCTTCCTAGTGGTAAACTGGTGGTTTCTCAATTCTGCGGAAATATGATGGGCAAAACATGGCCGCACTGGGTGCAGTTTTCTGCGTTGCCACGTTCTTGGCTCAATAGAGCTATAGGGACTTGTACTGCCTATTTTATTGGGAATTGTGATGATTCATAGTAGGGAAACCTACAACCAAACTAGTATAAGTAGATAGAAATAGTATAATGAGATGGGGTAGGGATAGTTTGAAAGGCTCGATTTATTCGCGATAGCATTTTGGAGCAAGCCTGTTTTTTCCTTGAGCTGACGTGCCTTAAATCACGCAATGATTCAGCCAACGGTTGGGGGCCGCAAGCAGTCACAGGCAAAATGATGCTACCCTAGCTTTACAAACCCACAGGAAATTTTGCATTGGATAAACAGTATAAATTTCTGGTTGTTGGTTTGGAACATTTTTTCTTTTTCCATATCCTGGTAATCTTACTCATATTTTTCAGACGGGTTGAAACCACCAATCAGGTTTGGTATCAGAGAGTCATTTGATGCTCATCCAGTTTGGACCTTGTATCGGTACAGACCGGCGACCGTTTCAACCGCATGAATGGGTGGTACGTCAGCGGCATATGTCAGGACTGGTGGGGCTGGAGACACTTCTTGCAGAATTCTTCGAACTCTGCAAAATTGACATAATGTGGTTAGAACAATAGTAAACTATCCCCCAAATCACCATAAATAGTTGGTATAAACCATTCCCAAATGAGTGGTTTATGACATTGTTTTAACCACATTAGGGTCCATCTCCAAAGACATGGTTCCTTAGCTGAAACAACGGCCGCTCGACCAACCTGTGGGTTTTGGCGCAGATCATCCCATTGGGCAACAGGGGAACCGGTGTCCACAATCAGTTGTGGGATGATTCTCCAAGTCGTAGGACGTTCCAATTTTTTTGGGGGTTTCCAGTGAAGTTTCCAGTTTGCAAGTTTAGAGTTTAGAGATTTGCTCAGAAGCAACCAGGTTTTTCTGAATTTGGGCTTACTTTTTGGCGAGGAATGAAGGAGTGTTGCATGTCCGGCACTATAATAGCCCACTGATGTGGAAGTGCACAGGATTCGCCATGTCCCGTTTTTGGACGAAGGGAAACTTTGCAGGAAGCCCCTAGAATTGCCATGAAAACCACATGGCCTGTAGATCTTTCCCCCATCCCCATGAAATTCACCAAAATCGGTAAAAAAATTGACACTAGGGCACCCCACGATCCAGTGGATTTAGCAACATTTAGCAACAGGTTCTCATCAGAATTGACAGAAATTGGTGGACACACTCCCAAATATCATGCATTGTTTTTTTAATGTTTTTATGCATTATATAAGTCATTACATCATATTACATCCAAATGTATCCCCATTATCACCGGTAAGCATCCCCGTGTTTGGTTGGTATATCCTCCATGCTTGTCACACCTAGGCAGCTCCTGAAGGGCGATCGAGATGGGGTCGTGATGTGCCAATGCGCAGAGAAAAAGAAACGGATGCCAGGTATGTGCCCAAAAAAAGATAGGCTTCATCAGGTAGAAATCAGGATTGAATATTGGATATATTGGATTATATTGGCCATATATCACAGATGCGCAAACAACCATGCTTGCTTAAACCATGTGAAACCTGAAGGTTAGATGTTTCAATCCCAAATTGTGCGGTTGCAGTTCTAAATCGGTACGAACCGTTGTTGGGCCGGGTTTATATCAGTTATATTATATCATATCCTGAGGTGAGATCACCATGGTATCCTAGTATTCCACACAAAAATCACAGAAAACAAGACTGCACCATTGAAATCCCATGTAAAATGTGGCTTAAATCCACCATGGTGGATTTTTGAAACACCTGTTTCAATACACCATCGTGCATTTTCTCACCTTCATCTGACGCCAGGCCAAGGTGGTCGCACGTCGCCGCGCCGGGACTGGGCCACGGCGCTCCAGCGCAAGCGCGGCAAGCGCGACGCCGCAGAAGGAGCTGATATTTTGAGGGGTCAAAGAAGCAGCAAAAATGCGGGAAATGGTGGATTTCATTAATGTAGTAATAAACCATCCATGTGTTGATGGTTTATACTTATACTTGCTTTACTAATATTAGTGGGAATGGTGATATAATGCAACATACTACCGACAATGTTATGTATGACTCCGATAAACGGCATAGTTATCGTCAATAGGATATAATGAGATATACTGGGATCCATTGTATAACTTCCAAGGCCACCTATAATCTGCGGGTTTGCTTGAGAGCAGTTAATACCCCCGAGGTATGGTCACAAAAAAAGAGAAAAATGATAGTTACCTTATTCCCAAACAAACCCATGTGATAAACTGGGATTTTATGATTTGAGGAGAACCTTGAGGAATTGAGATGAAATGTGATGAATACATGTCAAGTTGAAGGAAAGTCTGATTCAACACAATGGGGTTCATATGGTTGGGGGGCAAATGACGATGTCAGCAATGGGGATTCAAGCAATAGAAATGGGGATTAAATAAGCAAAATATGCACTTTAATTAACAGAAACAACATGATTTCAAAGATGTTTGCTGGGTATAGGATGGTCTAAATGGTGGGGGTCATGATCCAAAAATATGTCCCTGTGGAGAGGAGGAAGCAATGAGCCGTTCAGCCGCCGATGAAAAGGCCGGGTGGCAAGACACTTTGAGGACGGAAAGGGGGTGACAATTTGTGAGGCAGCCAACGTGAAAAAGAAAAACTTGGATGTGTTCTACCTAGATTTGGATGTTTCAAGCCAAGCAATTTCAAGACTCAAAATGATCAAAGTCAGCTGGCAGTCTTCGCTTTGGACGCGTGTCCAGACCTAATGAACTTGCTGGTCGTAGCATGCCCACTGGAATCCAGACAAGGCTGAAACCAGAACCTAGTGAGGTCAGCTAGTTGCGCATTCTAGTTAGTAAGTTAGTAATAGTCACATGTGCTCCTAAAAATCTCCTAAGTGTATATGATATATACATATATGATATATATATATATATGATGTATATATATATACCTGTGTGTGTGCAGATGAGTCAGATGAGTCATATGAGTGGCTCACATGCAAATCCAAGGATCGGAGCACAGAACCGGCCGAGCCGTGGGAGCATTTGGATGCGGATGTGGAGTCGTTGCTGGTCACTTGGCATCGACACAGTTGGCTCCGAGGATGGGAAAAACCAACTGGATTGGTAGCCATTAATGGCATTTTGATGATGCGTTTTTTGAAAAATCTTTGGCTAAGTTGGGGGAAATATATATATATATATACACAGACGTCTATAAACATAGTTATCTTTACTCGTCTTACAATTACAGTATCTTATATACATACATACTAACGGGCGAAACAAATTGGCAATGTTTAGGGTGTTGAAGTTTAGCATCAAAGGTGAAAAAGACTTAGATAAGCTATGGAAATTTGCCCATTTAATGATTTACCTATGAAAATCAAAACTTCATGGATTTTCCATAGCTATTTGAAATTACCAGAGGGTAAGCAAATGGTTCTGCAATGAATGTACCCTGTTTTTGAGAAGTTGGGATTGTCCGCGTCATTGAAGTACTGCCACGCAGCAGCTGCCATGTTCAACAGCTTCCTTGAGGCACCGCGATATGGTGTGGATTCTTTGCATTGCCCCACAATAACCATTCCCCGTACTGATTTGTTGTCCAGCTATCCCGAATGCTCTCGATTTTGTAGTAGTAGTTTTTTATTACCAAAATCATCCTTCCAAATAAGATAGACCCTGCCAAACAGGGTGTTGTAAGGCTACTGTCCTTTCAACAACAATTCTGGGGTAACATTACTTAGAGTCCGCATATTATCAACCACCCCCAATATTACCATGAATGGCTGACCAAGATCATCCCCAAATAGTAACTTTCTCATAGGGTTTACCACATGAAAACCCTGTACGAGGTGAGGTAACCCAGTTGTAACTTGGTTTATAGCCCCATTAACTACCACAAACAACCTAGTTATAATATGATAAACCAAGTTAGCTATCGTTTGGGGGCACCACCTTGTATAGTAAAAACCTTAAAACAACAATCCAACCACCCCCCTTTGGCCGACCCAAGGACCACATCTTCCAAAGCAGCTCACCCTCGAAGCTGCCGGAGAGCGAAGGTCCCATGGGGCCAGCTGCATCTTGGTGGCAGTTGAACTCAGGGCGGAGTTCGGCACGGGCTTTGTCAAAAAAATGGTAGGAAAAATGAAAAACATAAGGGATTAACTTTTGTAATACCCTCCTGTAAACATACAAAAACATGTGGGGAAGCCGCTAGTTTTAGATACTGATGAATCATGTTCCTAAGGAAACCATGGGTTTTCCATATCTAGGTTAGTTTATCCCAGGGTATATTGGCAAAAAATGAGATCTTTTAAACTTTAAAACCCTGGGATTTTGATAATTGAATAGCGTTGTGCGCTCCAGGAATGGTCCGGAATGGTTATTCCAGGGGCAAGGCTGTGCAGGAAAAACGAAAGTACCTGGCAGGCAAACCAGATGTTTGGGTAACCAACCTTAATCCACAACCTGATGAAGCCAGGTCTCTGTATTTTCCGTTGTTGGGGCGTTAAACATTACGCGTTGGCAGTTGGTGTTTAGCAATTTTTGTGGCATATATTACGCTTCCCTATTCAAGCAGGTCTTTGATATCCCCAATTGTATTTTTGATGTTTCCTCCATTTAACAGCATTTGAATCTAGAACACCCACCAGACATGATCAGCCGCTTCATCATGGCACAGCTAACATCAAATGGTTTGAAACAGGTGGTTGCTGCTTCTTTACGGCACCACACAGCAGTAGAACTTCCCATTAGTCGTGCGTGTCAATGTCTAGCCAAAACATCAACCAGGTTACATCCAAGTGACACACCTGGCAGTACACTGCCACCACACATGATTATGCAAACTATAAAGCTTAATTACTGAGGATTTGATGTTCCAATGATATTCCCATCATACCCCTATTATATCCCCATGACATCTCCCTTTTTTCTCCATGCAAAGCTCCTTGCCCTGAGGCGAAGCCGCGCGGAGATTCTTTCGCTGCTTGACTCAGAACCCCCCAAGCCTGGGGCCTGGAGCAATGCGTGTCATTAATCAGAAAATGTGGTAAACCCAATATAAACCATTGATGAATGGATTTTCATGCGATACTTGTTGGATAATGAATCAAAAAATGGGATAGTTGTGGGATTATAATTATAATGGATAGTTTCAGGATAACTATAATGATCACCATCACCAATGTAGGGCTTCAGCCCTATGACAGGTATTATGTAAAAACAAAAACACCCCCCCAGTCATGGTTGGTTAATGGGATGGTTGATTATTGGGTTGACCACATGAGTGAATATCTTGATTTTCATGGGTCAATTGTTGGTCAAAAGATGTTAATTCAATAGATTATCAATGTTGCCCCCACTGTGTTAATTACTGGTATTCCTGTTTCTGATGTTTATATTGTGTTTTTTCCCCTGCAATTTTTAACCAGATGGCCTGGGTAAATTGTAGAGACCTCACTGGCAGATGGAGTATCCATGTTCTCCATGGTTGGCCAAATTGGCAAAGGCAAAACCCTCCCAAAAGCATGTCTAGATCAGGTTTACGGAAGTCATCATTGTTTGAGGACCACTGGGGCTATCTCTTGTGGAGGATTGGAAAAATTGCCCAAACCCTTGGTCACCTGGTTTTTCGGGGGAAGCTCCAGCGGTTCCATTCTGATTTGGGATCCCATTTTCACTAGCTTCACTAGCAGCAGAGCATATTTTCGATATTTTCCGGGTGTGTACCCTCTGGTAAACTAACATAGCTATTGAAAATTGCCATTGGTAGTGGATTTACCCATTAAAAATGGTGATTTTCCATAGCTATGTTAAATTACCAGAGGGTGCTTGTTTTGGCTGGGTCCTCCAGTTACTGACAACCCTGACAACCTGTCGATGAAATCTCATCCCATGTGTCGCCAATTCATGAACAAATCCAACAACTGAGCCAAGAAGTTTCGTGCTAATATAACTACTAGAAATGATTTGCCGGGCATCCAGTGATAGACCATGTTGGAGCCATTTGGAAATGATCCCATATGTTCAACCCTCAAAAATGGGCTGTGGCAAGTCTAAAACGAATGACCAGCATGACCAGCAGTTCCTTGGTCCAGAAAGCTACCAAAAACATCCAAAAACATATTTTGACCCTGACTCATTTATTTTTCAGAGCACCCCACAGAAACGCCTATTTCTACCCTCACCGCCATCCAAGCCATCCAAGGATGTGGACGAATTAATTGATACCATTTTTGCTGATTGAAAAACCGCCAGAGTCCTGGCGCACAAGGCGATGTTGAATTCAAAAATGTCCGACCCAAGAATGATGCAACTGGTGGCTTCATATTTCTCAGAAGAGTTGAAGGATTATGTGTCACCCCTGGAAAAGGGCTGAAAAGCCCAACATAGTTTTAGATTGTTTTGATCGGATGTGATGATCTCTGGCGGAAACTACTAGCCAGTTCTCTTGGGAAACCATGGCCAGTTAGTTTGCTGGGCAGATTGAGCATCAGTATATAATCGTTATGTACAACACAATCATGTTATAACGGTTAACCATGCACAATGATTAATCATTGGTTTGGTTTCATCACTTGTTAATCATTATGCAATCACCAGTATTTATCATGATTGAGCATCAAGACTTGGAGGTTTGACCGGATAAAACATGTGTTCAACCAGCAACACCGGGCAGATGTATGAGTAAACCATGGTAAACCTTGCAGAAAGGTAGGTTAGTACTAGTCAAAATTTGTGTTTGAGAAACAAAAATTGGGGATCAAACCATCAACTGAGGCGTAAACTGACTGGTAGAGGGGTAGTCTTGTACCCTTTTTCCCCATGAATGGAGATATGTCCTGATCAGCTGAAGATGTATTGTGGCGGCAGTGTTTCAATGTAGGTCATAAGAATTGGACATAGTATGGGGAACTCAGAACGACCTCACGGCAATTCAAGGTGAGAATCCCAATAATTTGCTCTGAACCATACATACGCCAATTTTAATCCAATTGAAACTTGTTATATTTCGAACCTCATAGGGGAAATACAGGGAAGATCTGAAGATCCAAAGGTTTTTTGTTATAAGTTATATCATTAATCTCTTAATTCCAATTTGTCAACTCCCAAATGGAGAAACATTGGGTAAATCCATGTAAATCCATATTTTGTTGCAGCCCGTGCCCCCGAACATTGCCTTGGCCGTAGCTCTTAGCGTGTTGGCACGTTAATGCCACCGCGGCTTGCCAGGGAGGTCACAGAAGCCAAACCCCATAAATGACGTTTAGTAAAGAAATTTGCCCCAAAGTAAGCTTGCCTCAGCTTCGGTATTATCTTACTTTGCCCAGAGAAATGGAGGTTGTTGCAAGACTTATCATACTCGGGATATATGGGTGTATACTGGAAACACAAACTGACCGGAACTGATCTTTGCGGTACCCCAATTTGTGAGAAGCTTACCCACTGCTTTACATTGAGAGAGTGAAACAAATCATATCCATGACGATTCCTCTTTTTCCGACCAGTCCTTGAACTTCAAACATGGGGTACAAGCTGTTGGTTTTCTCCAACATGGGTTGCTCCAAGATTGTTATATATATATATATGTGTGTGTGTGTGTATGTTTATATATATATATATGTATATGTTGATGTGGATTGTTTTGGTAGAACGAGAGGAATTGGGGGTTCCATGAAGCAACCGGTATCCAGATTTTCGTGTTCGTAAAGCTTGAAAATGGTGACCCTTTCCAGGCAGCACTAGCCACTCTTAGCTGTTGCCGCGTGCGTTCGCACGACTGACAAAGGCCCTAGTTCAAAGTGACCCAGACTAAATGAGCAATCCTGATTTACTGACTACTGAAAGATGGCGATGTATGCAAATTGGTGATTATTCCACATGCGTATATCAAACTTCTAGAAGCCAGATTTAAACTCGAAATCGGTGTGGTCTGTTCTATTTCAATACGGATTTTGACATGTCCCATGTGCAGGAGGAAAAGTATAGAGGAAACAACCTGCTCCAAGCTGCTGACATTTTACAGGCATTTATATTTAGATGGCCCGAAAGTGTTTAACGTTGTTTCTGGTCAGTCAACCCAAGCGGATAAGTGTTTATTCTATATGTTTTGTTCTTTAAATGTCCAAGCGCAGGATGTTAGTTCCTCAGATTTCCTGACATTTGACAAAGGGTTGGGCCTTTTCACCTAATTAGATTCGTTCGACGTATTCGACATCCAATCGCAACTCATGAAACAAATAGTGATCTGTTTGCATCATATATAGATAAAAGGTAAAGAACTCTAGACAAGATACGATGAGATGTACAGCTTTTGATCAGGCGATTGTTTAGCAGATAATTCCTTGAGTTTGTCATATTCATTATACGCATTTAAATTATCATATAATTGTCGCCTTCAGCCTTAGCAGCATTAGCTGAAACCTCGGGATGGCGATGGATAGATAGATAGATATATATATATATGTATGTATGTATGTATATATGTGTAATCCCCCTTGAAGTTTCCAGTGCCAAATGAGGGAGCTAGTGCCCCCTTTTTAGGAGGCATTTCGTACACTTTTAAAGACATTATGTACAGATTTTAGCTCTTTTTTTTCTAAGTGTTGGTCATTGGCATCTTTGCACATGGTATTTTACCTTCAAAATGATTGGTGCAAAAAGGTTGGTCCACCTTATTTAGAACACCCTACACTGACTCATTTTGTATTCAAATTCACGTCGAATCAACCATCCCCATTTTGTACAGAGATTGCATCTGGGGGTTGGGCAAGCCATTTGGTACACATCTAAATCATTCTAAATCGACATTGTGAGCCGCACTTCGTACACGAACCATTTTTTTTCATCTTGACACCTTCCAAAGCACTCACCAGAATCCTAACAAAAAGTGTAGATTCTGTTTTTGGGGGCTCAGGTTGCGTCATATATTTTCTCTTGACTTTTTCATATATGTATTTAAGATTAATTGTGTAAATAAGGTTTTAAAATACCTAAATCTTTGTATATAATTTTATTGATGCATTTTTGTCCACACCGTGGGTGTACAAAATGGTGGTCACCTGCCCATACAGCACCCTGTGGGTGTACAGAATAGCACTCCCAGGGATTTGTGTGTGCCAGTTTGTGCGCACTGAGTTGGGGACAGCCATTTTCCAACAGTGAGCCATTCAACCTGTAGTTTGACATCATTTAGCCCTATTTGATTTTGAGAGCAACGATGTTTAAAAATGTTTAAACGTTATCATTGCTTGTGGCCTTCAGATAGCACCAGTACAAAATCGATGACCTTCATTTTTTGTGCAGAAAAATGGACAGTACAAAATGGTACTTCAGGTGGTTGAAAAGCTGACCTTGGTCCCTCCAAAATGTACAAGGGGGGTGTACAGAATCAGACCATTTGTTGGAGTTGAAATTGTATTGGTGCCATGTCGTTATGTACAGAAATCATCCAGAAGGTTGTTCATGTGAGCTCTTTCTGTGCCCGGGATTGGTAACCCCTGTTTTGTGCTTAATATATTTAAAAATACCTTTGGCCCCAGCATTCTGTAAGCTGTTTCTGTCCCAAATCAGGGGGCATTACCCCCAACCAAACTTCGAGGGGGATTATACATATACATATCTATATTTATATTTATATTTATACATTTATTTATTAAACACACACTGGAGATTGGGGGGTTTTGTGGAGGTACTGTTACTAGATCTTGGGGATTCCTGAGTTCTTGCGTCCTTAATGCGCATGATTCCACATGCTGGGTTTGTGGCTTAGCCCAGCTGCCATGAATGACAGAAAATTTCGCAACATATAGTCGAAACCAACAGCAGTGTGAAAGAAGGATCACAGAATTCATTGACACCGAAAAGCATTGTTAGAACATGTTTGCAGGTACACATCCATGGCCAGTGGATGCTTCCCTCTCTGATGCGTAGCTTCGTTGGACAGAGTAGAATCAGAGAGCTCTGTCCCCCTGCATTTCACGAGTTAACAGTTGACCTGCTACTGCCTGTTTGTTTTAACAGGATACACGCAGATATATATATATATATATGTTTATTTATTTATTTATTTATTTATTTACACGTCTACAATTACACACATATGTATATATGCATATATGCAAATATAAGTATATATATATATACACACATTTCAAGCTGTTACCTCACCACTGCTCAGCTTGCTGATCGCACGGAGGGGGGTTCCGTGCTACATGCTTTAAGTTGCTGCCATTCGCCAGACCCCTCTGCGACTTGAAATGCCAGTCGGGATCAAACAAGAAAAGATTCTACCTTCTGCCACGCATGCCTAAACACATTAAGCCAGCTTTGCAGCCCAACAGCAGCTTCCAGGGTTCCAAGGCTGCAATGTTATAAGGTTCCAAGGTTTTGCAGGGTTTTTGAGATTCCACAGTTGCAGGTTTCCAGGGCTGCAAGGTTGCAGATTTCGAGAGTTCCAAGGTTCCAGGGGTCTAGATTACCAGGGTTCTGGGGTTCCAAGTTTCCAGGGTTCAAGGTTCCAAGCATCAAGGTTCCAGACTTGCAAGAGTCCTGGTTTGATTTATCAACAAGGAAATCACCAGCGCAATACAAAGCAAACGGAAAACGCAATAGAGCTGCTTCAGTTTTTTTTAAGAACACAGTGTGAGCAGTATGATCCACAGTAAAGCGTCAACTCTGTACAGTTTCACAAGGTACAAGGTTCAAAGGTTTTCACAAGGCTCTCGGTTTTCAGGCAAGGTAGCAAGGCTCTAAGGTTGCAAGAGAGCAAGTTTGGGGTTCCACAATTCCATGACCCTAGAGTCTTATACTTCCAACACTCCAAGTTTCCTGGTTCCAGGATTCCATGGACCAAGGGATCCATATCGTAAGAGTCCCAAAAGTCAAAGTTTCAGGTAAAGCTTGAGGGTTCCCAGTGCAGGTTCCAGACTTGCAAAGAGTCGAATGTTCCAGGGTTCTAGAGTTTCAGGGTTGCAGGATTCTAAGGTTGCAGGGTTCCAAGGTTACAAGGCTCCAGGAATCCAAGGTTGCAGGTTTCCATGGTTTCAAAGCTCCAAGATTTTAGAGTTCCGGGGTTTTTCAGGGTTCCAGAGAAGAAAACCTTTTTTGGAGCCCCTGCACGAATGCCTCGCAGGAATTCCCTGCAGGAAGTCTTGCAGGAACCTTTCCGGACGCCTTAACAAAACTTGCGGATTTAGTTTGGGTTTTGTTTTACTAGTTTGCATGTTTCTCTACTTAATGTGCGGGGTTGCTTCATGGGTCACTACATCGTGGAACCATAAAACCCTCAAAAACCTGGAGGGATATGCTTGGAATCCTATCTTTCTTTTTCCTTTTGCTGGTTTCTATTTGGACAGAAGAACCAGAAATCCCCGCGCGTAATTCTTGCAAGAATGATGCTAGGATATCCTTTGAAAGCAACATTTAACAACACTTCAAAAATCCTGTAAACCCATTCTGCCGGGGCATTTTTTTCATATTTTTGTTTTTCTGTAAAAGCTTGCTGTGTGTAAAAGGTTTTGTGTGTAAAAGCTTGCTGTGTGTAAAAGCTCCTCTGTGTGTGTAAGCGCTTGCCATGTGTAAAAGCACTGTGTGTAAGTGTTGTGTGTGTAAACGCTTGCTGTGTGTGAAAACTTGCTGTGTGTAGAAGCTTCTCTGTGTAAAAGCTTGTTGTGTGTAAAAGCTTCTCTGTGTGTAAAAGCTTCTCTGTTTAAAAAGCTTGCTGTGTGTGTAAAAGCTTGCCATGTGTAAAAGCACTGTGTGTAAGCGTTCTGTGTGTAAACACTTGCTGTGTGTGAAAGCTTGCTGTGTGCAAAAGATTTTGTGTGTAAAAGCTTGCTGTGTGTAAAAGCTTCTCTGTGTGTAAAAGCGTCTCTGTGTAAGAGTTTCTGTGTGTGTAAACGCTTGCCATGTGTAAAAGCACTGTGTGTAAGTGTTGTGTGTGTAAACGCTTGCTGTGTGTGAAAACTTGCTGTGTGTAAAAGCTTGTTGTGTGTAAAAGCTTGTTGTGTGTAAAAGCTTCTCTGTGTGTAAAAGCTTCTCTGTTTAAAAAGCTTGCTGTGTGTGTAAATGCTTGCCATGTGCAAAAGCACTCTGTGTAAGCGTTCTGTGTGTAAACACTTGCTGTGTGTGAAAGCTTGATGTGTATAAAAGCTTCTCTGTGTAAAAGTTTGTTGTGTGGAAAAGCTTCTGTGTGTAAAAGCTTCTCTGTTTAAAAAGCTTGTGTGTAAAAGCTTTCTTTGTGCAAGCTTTGTATCACAAAGTAGTACTGGGACGTACTTTGTGCAAGGTTTGTAGTACAAAGTCGTACTGGGAAATGCTTTGCGCAAGCTTCCTAGTACAAAGTAGTACTGGGAAATACTTTGTGCAAGCTTTGTAGTACAAGGTAGTACCGGGAAATACTTTGTTTTGTGCAAGCTTTGTAGTAGAAAATAGTACTGGGAAGTACTTTTTGCAAGCTTTGTAGCACACAGTGGGACTGGGAAGTAGTTTGTGCAAGCTTTGTAGTACAAAGTAGTACTGGGAAGTGCTTTGCGCAAGCTTTGCAGTACAAAGTAGTACTGGGAAGTAGTTTGTGCAAGGTTTGTAGTACATAGTAGTACTGGAACGTATTTTGTGCAAGCTTTGTAGTACAAAGTAGTACTGGGAAGTAGTTTGTGCAAGCTTTGTAGTACAAAGTAGTACTGGGAAGACTGGGAAGTGTTTTGTGCAAGTTCTGTAGTACAAAGTAGTACTGGGAGTGTTTGTGCAAGCTTTGCAGTACAAAGTAGTACTGGAACGTGCTTCGTGCAAGCTTTGTAGTACAAAGTAGTACTCGGAAGTACTTTGTGCAAGCTTTGTAGTACAAAGTAGTACTGGGAAGTGCTTTGTGCAAGCTTTGTAGTACAAAGTAGTACTGGGAAGTGTTTGTGCAAGCTTTGCAGTACAAAGTAGTACTGGAAGGTGCTTCGTGCAAGCTTTGTAGTACAAAGTAGTACTGGGGAAGTAGTTTGTGCAAGCTTTGTAGTACAAAGTAGTACTGGGAAGTAGTTTGCACAAGCTGTGTAGTACAAAGTAGACTGGAACGTGTTTTGCGCAAGCTTTGTAGTACAAAGTAGTACTGGGAAGTGTTTTGTGCAAGCTTTGTAGTACAAAGTAGTACTGGAACGTGTTTTGTGCAAGTTTTGCAGTGCAAAGTAGTACTGGGAAGTGTTTGCAAGCCTTTGTAGTAGACATTAATACTGGGAAGTAGTTTGTGCAAGCTTTGTAGTACAAAGTAGTACTGGGGCGTGCTCTGTGCAAGCTTTGTATATGGTATAAAGTATTTTGTAAAGACTCTTTTGTGTAGATGCATCTGTGTCTCAAGTTTTCCGACGTACAGAAGAGCCGAGATAAGTTGAGACTAGCTTCGGTGAGATGAGAAGGTTGAGCTGCACTCAGATGATATGAAAATAGCCAAGAAGTGTGGAGTCTGAAGAAAGTAGTGAGAAGTGTGAAGTGTGGACTATGAAATGTGGAGTCTTAAGAGGGCAGTCTGAAGTGAAGTGTGGAGTGCGAAGAGTGCAGTGTGAAGCGTGAAGTGTGGAGTGTGAAGTGTGCAGTGAGAAGTGTGAAGTGCGAAGTGTGAAGCGTGAAGTGTGGAGTGTGAAGAGTGCAGTGAGAAGTGTGAAGTGCGAAGTATGAAGCGTGAAGTGTGGAGTGTGAAGAGCACAGTGTGAAGTGCGAAGTCGAACTTCAAATGTGATATGTGAAATAGGATAGCAGAATCTACGTACCTACGGGCTTGGCTGGCGCACGGCGCGTGCAAATTCTATAGATGAGAAAGGTTTTATATATCCCAAAGGTAACTTCTGCCCCGCCTCGTGCGGGTATTACTAATATATAATTAAATAATTTTTGTATATTAATAAATATTATTATGATGGGAAAAACCGGGGCCCCTGTAATTCCCCCTGCATGGGCTCTAATTAGGCGATTTGGGCTTTCAAAATAGCAATACTACGGGCCCTCGAAACAGGCTCAGATATATTTTCCTCCTTATTAAGCCGATAACGATTTTGTCAAATTTGTCCAGCGGTGCTCACTGAGCTCGGAGGGTCGCAGGTTGAGGTCCAGCGGTACTCACTGAGCTCGGAGGGGCTTAGGTTGAGGTCCAGTGGTTTAGTGAGCTCGGACGGTCCCAGGTTGAGGTCCAGCGGTGCTCACTGAGCTCGGAAGGTCCCAGATTGAGGTCCAGCGTCCAGTGCTTGCAGTTGAGGTCCAGCAATGCCCACTGCGTGCGGAAGTTAGCGAAGAGCTTGGCGAAGAGTTGGCAAGGCGGAAGTGAACATGGGAGTAGATGCAAAGGTGGTGGAGGAGAAGCTGGAGGAGAGGGAGGAGGAGAAGAAGGAGATGGAGGAGGCGGAGGAGGAGAATAATTGTGATAAAATTTAGCAACCCTCACCTGGCAGGTGGGGAATAAATATAAATTTATCCTCCATATTGAAAATCTCAATAAATCTTATTATTATTTTTAAATTCAACACAATCTTATAATTACAGAATATAAAATAACAAAATAATTAAGCTAAATATATTTAAAAATTATAAATAATAATTTCAAAATATATATATATGCAGGAATATATTGAAAAAATATATAATAAATATATAATTGTAATATTATTATTTAAATATATATATATATAATTTAATATATTTTTGAAATATATAATTTAAATATATATATATTTTTATTTTTGATAATTATATT
>Ga0126342_10005637_pt1 | contig 21929 bp, 20 predicted proteins | sample Cyp1metagenome_FD_92528 | JGI IMG/M metagenome (GOLD analysis project Ga0126342, IMG submission 92528) | Coral microbial communities from Lord Howe Island, Old Settlement Bay, Australia - Cyphastrea 1 metagenome | ecosystem: Host-associated > Invertebrates > Cnidaria > Coral ... | reverse complement strand
ATGATTTCCGTGCCCGGTCTGTGATTCAGGACTTCAGGTGGTCCTTTTTTTGTTGCGGTGCCATCAACGTTTTTGCAGCCTAGCCTCCCAGTAGCAAAGGTATGTGCTGACCACAGCCAGGGTAAATCAACTATAAATGGTTCATTTTCAATAGCTATGTTAAATTACCAGAGGGTATCGAATTGTATTCTGATCCGGGTAGTTTTAAAGCAGCTGATTGCACAAGATTGTCCTCCGGCAGTCTAAGATTGCGTGCCGAACCCCTGAAAATCCAAATTTTAGAGTGGGAAAGTCAAGAGGCTTGAACATGTAGACATCCAAAGAACATGTCATTTCAAGAAGGAAAATCAAAGATTTGGTTGTTTCCTTGTAGCCGTTTTTTTTTCTGACTAGAGAACTTCAGCAAAACCCGGTGGATTTCTGTCATCGGGCCATCGGGCAGACTCCAGCATCTCAGGTGCTCATCACATATCCGCATCGCCTGGCTGGACTGCACCTGCACCAATTTTTCATCCCAGCCGCTGGTTAGGATGACCAGTGCACCAGGTCATTCTGGGAGATCTGGATCAGCAAAAAAGACATCAAGAACTAGGAGGTTTGTTACTTATAACACCACTAATTTTTCAAGATTGGACATCAAGAACTGGAGATTTATATAGATTTATGGAGAAAGCAAGTACTTAGAACAAACAACAAAAACAACAAATATACCATCTGGTTATTTAACATAGCCATGGAAAATCACCATTTTTAATAGGTAATACCCAGGTAAACCATCTATTTCTATGGGCCATCTATACCATGGCTATGTTAAATAACCAGAGGGTACTGTAAATGGGCTTGAATCATCAAACTGCGGGGAACGCATGGGGACGCTTGTGGTTTTTATGGCACTTCAAGAGTGCAATCCTTTGCTACAAATGGGAAGATTGACTCGCGATCTTTCTGACATGATATCTACAAGGTGGTGCCCCCCAGTCCAGTTATAAGTTGGTTTATAAACCCCATTAACCATAGTTGTAGGTATCATAAACCATAGTTATTGGAGTTATAAACCAACTTAGCTAACTATGGGGCACCACTTTTTAGGATTGACCACGGATGGCCATCACCAACTGAAACATTGTCATGGGCCGATTTGTGTACCCAGTTGATTTGACGTCGGCCTGACTCATCTTGTTGATGAGGGGGTTTATATAGTTTGACGCCTGCACCCAGAATCATGAAAATTGGTGGAGATCCCAGCCAAATGGCATCCCAAAAGGAGAGCCGTGCGTACCCACACTGCCAGAAATGGCCACTTTTCTCATGTACAGTACAGCATTCTTTATTGATTGAAGTGTATTCCTGCCGTTAAGGCGTTCACATTTCCAAAACATTCTTCCAAATCACAAGCAATTATTTCGGATTCTCATTCTTGGGTACGGAATGGTGGATTTTTGCTGTTGGTTTTGCTGTTGGTAGCCTATGTTCACACCTGCATCTTCCCCCAGTGAATCCAGTAGTAACCATTTTTTTGCGGCAATAGCTGACTTCGAAATGACATCCCTGATCGCCATATAGTCTGACAGTGGGCAATGAAGGTTGATCGGAAACCCGGAAACCCCAAAGAGATCTACCAGTTCTGGTGATTTTTACTAGGTTTTGATGGTTTTGCAACGAAGCATTGGGGGTTTAGTTGCAAACAAAGCCAATGTTTGTTGCTTATTTAAATCTGAAAATTATTCTTAGAAAAAGATAAAACCCCGATTTTATTTTGCTGATGGCTGCGGCGGGTGCTGAACGCTCCATGGTATACCATGGTTAAATCTGCGGTTTGCCATGTGGTTTGTTAGGGTCCAAAAACCTCGTGAATGTTTGTACTTATTTTTCAACATCACTTAGACTTAGACATTAAAACACATCATCATATCCTTTTATATGTTTGTTATGAAAAAAACTCATCCTCCCCATACTATTCCGACATTTTCATCCCCAAAACTCACCATGTTCGCCCCAAAAAAGGGTCCTCAACGGCTCCCGAGGAAGGCGTCATCCGCGACGTCTCCGGCACCAACTTCTCGGGCGTCGCAGCGGAGGACTTCACGGTGCGCACCGCGTTGACAGGATCCTCGCCACTGGGCTGGCGCCTTGTGGCGTCCAACATCAGCGCCGCAGGTGCCTAGGGCGGTTGGTAAAAACGGTGGCCCTGGTGGTGAATTTTGGGGCTTCACATGGTGAAATCAACATGACATAATTATGGTGTTTTAATATGTTTTAATGGGGGTTTTAACTTTGAACCATTGAATGGGAGGGTTTATGGTGCCTTTCTTTGAGTAAAAAAATGGTTAGAGATGGTTTATATATGTGTCTGGAGTTTTTTTTTGGGGGTTACTGTAATTCTGAACACATGGAGAAATATGTTTTATGTGTATCATTGTATCCCACCGAGACTTGATCGGAACAAAATCTGTATTGATGTAACTTTGGCCGAACATTTGGCGCCATTCCATGGGGTGAATGGGATGGGTAAAGAGAGAAGCAGCTGTCAAACACGAGTAGTTGTTTCATGTTGTTTCCAATCAATTGTCCTGCTAGGAGCAGATGGTTGGCATGTGTGCGAAGTGCAGTTCTATCTCTCAACTGCCGCTCGGAGACGGACCTTTTTTGAAGCCGTGAAGCGTGGGTGGTCTCGCTGTAGGCCCAAAGTTTGGCTGATTATATCAAACTTGCTCGTTCAGAATTAAAGGGGGGGACGCTGTAAATTTCGTTGAAGCACACATAGCTGATGTTGGGTCTTGGAACTTTATGCTCATGATTTCTTTAACAGATGCGTTGACGAAAGACATGAACGCGTTGACCCTGGTGCAGTGCCAAGCTGTGGATAGCTTTGGTGGGCTCTTCGGGTAAATGAACAAACATCCTATATTGCCTCAATCGCTGAATGGATGCAATGTCTTTCCCAGATTGCATGTCCTCCTTGTTGTTACACTTATATAGATTGGAATCTAATAGGGGGCTTATATTTTCTCAGCATTTTTCTATGCCTTTCGCCCTTTCAGGTAACCCCCTAGCTATTTCATCCACCATTTTTGATCGACGTCACCGAGGATTGTACAACTGACCTCATCCAGGGTAGCCCTGCTGGAAGCAGCGAGGCCAATGAAAGCACCTTTGGGGAGAACAGTGACCTGGCAGCTGAAAGCGGTCAACCGACTGGTGAGTTGGGTACATTTGCATGGTAAAATCGCTTAATCTGAGAAGCTAGAAATGGATATATTGTTTATATATATATATATATGTATATATACATGTATAATCATGTATACACACACGCACACACACATGCACACACACACACGCACACACACACATATATATATATACATACATATATGTTTTTTTTTTCCAAAATATATATATATATACACACGCATAGGAACGTATACAGTACATGTATATAGCGAGAGACATGCAAAGATGTGGGCACATGCCATGGTGAGCAGTGGGCAGATGGAATGACGACCACAATAACCAGCGGGGTGTATGAGACGGTCAACACTTGAAAAACTTGAACAACTAAGACCAACACTCTTGCAATCCACTGTGCCGGTAACTATACCAAAAAAAACATGGGCGAAACATTCGCCACTTACACATGGGGATGTATTGGCGTGTTGGCTTCAGCGACTTCATCTATGATGAGATATTTCAAGAGCGGGGTTTGACATGTTTAACCAGTTGACACTGTGAAATGGAACCTTGAGAAAGCAATTTCACAAGGAGATCTTCGACAAGGAAATCCCCATTTAAGCTAGTAAACAATGGTTTATATAATGTTTATATAGTTTTATTTGGAGTTGAACTTAGTTTCTTGGCTCACAATTTTCTCCAGGCAACTACGAAGCGAATTTGGGCTTTGATGGCGACACAGCCACCTGTTGGTGGAGCAGCACCAACAAACCGGGCAGTTGGATCGGTTTGCATGTGAAGACGCCCCTCTACGCAAGGCACGACGTACGAAACGTCTGGAAAGCATGGGTCGAGCTTGGGGGCCACCAGGAAACGGTGAAACATGGTGAAACATGGTGAAACATGGTGAAACTTCGGCAAAGATGAGAATGATGAGATGGGGTGATGGGGTTTGAAAATTGGTCAATCCAAAGCCACCAACTTGGTGGCTTTGAGGGTCACATTTTGACACCGGCACCACGGCACCACGTCAAGTTTCATTGGGCATCCCTGTGGTGGCCATGAATTCGGTGCAGTTTAAAGGTTGGTTGAAGGATGTTGAATTCAGATGCACAGTTAACCATAATCAATTAATGGTAAATCAATAGTAACTATAATATTAATATACATACATATATATATGTAAATGATTAATTATTCAATACACAACATATTATACCATAATCAATTAATGATATTGATGCAATGTTTGCACAGAATATCAATGGTGCAATAATGGTATAATCAATCAATCTTAACCATTGATGCAATTGATGATATTTTGACATATTTTGACATATTTTGACATATTTTGACCACAAACCTGCAAAACACCATACAAATCACACCAGGCACGAAAACCAAAAAAAATTCAAAGTTCCAAAACTGTAAACAAAAATACCAAAAACAATTCTGCACCCAATCATTAATCTGGATAAATGCAACTTCACGTCGCGGCATCGCGTCGGAATGATGGGAATTGGATTGGGCCAACTCTCCCAACATGGCCAAAGTCTTCAGGCTGGTGAATTATAAGTTATCTGGTTGGTGGTTTGGAACATTTGTTATTTTTCCATCCAATTGAGAATTTCATCATCCCAACTGACGAGCTCATAATTTTTCAGAGGGGTAGGTATACCACCAATTAGTTATAGTTTATCATATGATATAAACATTGATAAATCAATGTGGATATCCTTGATATCAACATTGATAAACGATAGCTGATACAGTTGATCATCCCCAATCAACAGGATGGGGCCCCATAGTTAGCAATTCATGGTGAGCAAAACCAATGTTTTCATGGGCGTTTCATGCGGTTTAGCCATGAAACATATATCAACCATCGGTAATATTTTTTGCATGGATCAATGCCTGTAAGCTACCACTTCGATGTGGAACACCTACCATGTAATGTGGGAATGGAGCTCATTTTCCCAGGATTTTACCAGGAAAACTGTGGCTTTTCCATGGGTTTTCCTTTTCCCTGGCTTTTCCTCGGCTGGGAGGTCTGTCCAGATCGTGGGCTCCAGCGGCAAGGTTAATCCTGTGGCCTGGTTGGCTAAGTTGGTGCAAACAACTCCAATGTCACTTGGGTTTATGATACCTACAACTATGGTTTTTCTGAGGTTCATGGGCTTCATATTATAATTAGAAGATATTATAATTATGACAATCAGTATAACAGTTATAACTATGAATTATAAGTTATATATACCTTCTGGTACAGTAAATTAACATAGACCCCGAGAATCGCAAATTTTTAATGGAAACTTATATGAACCAACCCCTATCTGGCAGGGTCTATGTTAATTTACTGGAGGGTAACTATGATTTATAATTTATAATCAACTAATAATAATATAACTATGATGGAACTGGATATATTCCCAAACTATGATATATGGAACTATAAATATGGAACTATGATGATAATGATAATAACTATCATAATTATGATTATTATTGTGATTATTATTATGATTGTTATTATTCTTGTTGATATTATTGTTAACTATTCCTTAAAGTAGCGTTGATTCATGTTATGTTTTCGAGTTTGAAAATGAGATATATAGCAACCCCCAAGAAGATAGAGAAGCAATTTGTCAGTATGTTACAATTCAGATTTCACAATTCATTTTTTGGTGGTTCCTATCAAATTTGTCAATCCAGGTGAGCCATCTCGAGGTTTCAAGGTATCGAAAATGCAGGTGGTTTGCAGCAAGATGTCCTGGCGAAAAAAAAAAAACATCGATTTGGGTGGGTAGATTTGGCAAAGTTCGGTTCGACAGTTCAACCATGCTAATCTGATGCCTGCAAAATTTGGACGTGAAAGGTGTGATCGTCTACAGTCATCATGGATTTCCAAGCACGTCATAGATTGTGGATGGATGGGAAAGATGATGAATCTTGTCAACCGTGCATAGGAACATCATGCAATGTCGGCACATCTGACTATCTACAGGTTCAGGGCATGTCTTCTACTCCCACCCTACCCAGATGTCAGATGATGTATTATGACGCCATGAGCTCTGACAGGCTGACGGGTGCTGTGATGCCCCAAGTTCTGTTTTGGCACGCCCCAGGACCAAATCAATGTGCAATTCTACGTGGATGGCTTGTGGTACACCTTGCAGCAGCGCGGCCCAAAAAGGCGGCTGGAACAGGTGTGCGCGAAGACTCAAGATGCGCTATGATATTTGAAGCCATGCAGGGCAAGGGAACAACGGAGTATTGACCGCAGATTGTATACTATGTATAATGTATAGTATTAGTTTAGATTATAGTACTATATATATATATAGATGCACATATATATATAATTATATATATAATATAGTATTATATATATATTTATGCACGATCTACGTGACATGGCATGGTAGTGATCGGTATTGATTGATTGTGAGGACATCTGTGACATGAAATGGCGCAGGACCTTAGGGAACCCCGATGATGGCTACTGGATCCCCAGCATTGAGCAGAAAACCCCAGTGGCTTGCTATGTCATGTAGTGTTTTGTAGTGCAACTCTGTCTGCATAGAGTGAGTTATATCATGTTACATCTACATACTCTTGCTGGTGCTTCGCAGGGAATGGATGGGAATGGGGGAATGGGGGAATGGGATGATTATTGATAGTTATTGTGGATCATTCCCTCATTCCCTACTAAGCACCAGTAAGTACATCTATGCTCCCCGCAGTTCCCATTGAAAGACGTGGAAAAAACAAGGAGCTTCAGCTACAGCGAGCAGTGTGTGGAGTTGACCAGCGACTTTTCGACGATTTTTGGCAACGAATATGACACCATTGCCCCAGTGATCCTGAGTGCCTTGCCACGCCCTGGTTCCGGAAATCTCTGAAAATGCTAATTGAAAAATGGGAATTGAAGCCGATTGGAAGCTGAAAACATCGGTTTCAGCATGATACAAGTGACAAGAATGCGATTTTATACCACCAAAATATGACATATTGATATTGGACATCGCAAGAAGCCCTATCGATCAGAAGGGATGACTGCCGCGGCGATCCGCTCTGGCCATTTTAAAGGGATCCGTGTGAAAAACCTCTGGGTGTGAAAATAGAGTACCCCAACATTTGATGGTTAATCAATGTTAATCAACTACCATTCTTAGATATACCAGATGATATACCCATTTTGATGGTCAAAGCATGTCAAACCCCCAAAATTCGGTTCTTTTTTGGCACCAATTTTGGTATCTCCAGGTAGCATCCCGGACGCTGCAGCCACCTTGGCGGTCAGCGACACTCAGCGCATCGCCTTGTACTTCAGCGAGCTCATCGTAGTGATGTCGGGGAGTCAGGCAACTTGGGAGTCAGGTTGGGGGTTGCCACATTGAGATTTAATGAATTTAATGGTGATATAGTGGGAATTGACCAAATATAAACCAACGCAACCAACTTGACTATAATATAATTAGTAGGAATTGAACCAACCAGACTAGTGATGGGATTTAAGATTCAACCAGCAATGATCGACAGTTTATGATGTTTAATCATGTTTAATCCTATCCCCCGACTATTGAACCCCCCTAAATGGTCCCATGTAAGTGTAAATCCCCTCCAAAACCCTGCTCTCTGGGTGGTGTTGAATATTAGGGGGAAGGGATCAATCGTGCCCCCCAGTTATGTTAGTTGGCGATCAAGCTGGTCTAACTGATGATAGACATCTACCATAAACCCAACTGCTTATAAAGCAACTTAGCCAAGTAGGGAGCACCAGCTTCACCTTGTCACTTGTATCACTTTTGGGAAGGACATGTTTTTGATACTCACTATCCCAGTAATTAAGAATAAAATCTCAGGTTTTGATATGTACATTTCATTGTGCCATGTTAGACCATTTTATCGCGCATTTCCCACGCACCCATACGTTTATCATTGTTTGTCACGTATTTTCTGGAGCGTGCCATGATCCACCAGCAAACTGTTGCTTCGTGGAGCAAGCATGCAAGGAGTAGAAGGTTAAGATTCCCACTGGCTAATGAATGGAAGGTTAGCCGGTTGACCCTCTATTGAGCAACAGAACCACATATCAAACAACCTCGCTGGCCGACATAGACATAGATATTGATCGGTCCATTGACCACATTAACATGATCATTGAAAAGATCATGCTATATCATGAATTTGATCTAGCCCTACTAACCCCATTTCATCGCATATCATCCCATCATAAACCGTCGTGTTTAACTCACTGAAACCGTATGAAATCCCCATGAATTGCATTCCTCTTGGTTATATATTCCCCATGTTTCTGCATATTTTCCATACAAATGTCCATCTTTTCCCCATCTTTTTCCAACCTTTTCCCAGATTTTTCCCACCTTTTCCTATCTTTTTCCCATGTTTGGTTGCTCAAATCCGACGTTAGATGTCCCTGGTGGACGCCGGCGACGACACCTTGTGCGGCACCGCGGACGACGGCGCAATTCTGCAGATCCCGGCAGAGCTGCCGTCGCAGTACGTGCGCAACGGCACGGAGACGCGGCACAAGATAGTTCAATCATATCTGGGTAAATTATAACGACCTCACTGTGACCTCACTGGAATCATAGTTAATAAGGGAAATCATCCCCAAATGGCCTTAATTCAGGTCAGTGAAATATTATAATTTACCCAGATCATATTCAATTATGTAGATGATGATATTCGTGATTATTATATTATGACTATGATTTATAATTACCCTCTGGTAAATTAACATAGACCCTGAGGCCCTGAAAATCACGAAAGGATACGAAAGGATCTATGTGGAAACTGATCATACTAATCTTCCAACCCCATATCTGCCAGGGTCTATGTTAATTTACTGGAGGGTAGTATATGTATAAAATTATGTAGATGTATATGTAGATGATGATATTCGTGATCTATTTAATTAGATGATATTAGATGGTAATAGAAACATATGTGACCCACGTCTTTGGTAACAGATAACGGGGAGCATCGATGTGTGCAATGTGGGTAAAACATGGTAAAACAATGTCATAAACTATCCCAAATCACCATAAATAGGTGGGATGTTTACCATTCCCAAATGGCTGGCTATACCCTCCAATAATTTCACAGTTTGCGAACTTGAAAATGGCCAGAAAAAAAGTTCGTTGATTTACCTATCAAAAATGGTGATTTTCCATAGCTACGTTAGTTTACCAGATGGTATATCAATGATAATTATTCGTGATATAGATGTTCACAGAATGATACTCGTGATATAGATATTCATAGATACATATATAATCATATATAGTCATACAATTAATATAAATCATATAATATATGCATAACATAGTGATTAATATAGCATATAGATATATCATAGTTGCATATACATATATATATATATATACGTGTGTCACGGATATTTCAGAAAAAGGGGTATGTAAAATATATACATATTATATATGTAACCGGCGCAAATCGAGATTTACTTTGGGATATAGATACAAAAATCCGTTCGGAAAACGAGTTTGCTGGAGATTTAACAACCACAAAGTAGTATTGAACCAAGAGAAATGCGGACATTTATCCAACAAAAACTGATAAGTTACCCTGGCATAAACATACAAATGGACTTCCAGCACCAAACATGACGATTTTCTCAACAACTGTGATGACTTTCCCAGCACAAAACACAATTTTCAGGGAAGAAATGGAGGATGCAGAGCGCTCGGGTCAAGCCGAGGACCCCTGGATCTACGTCACGGGCAGCATGATCCTCATCCGGTGCCCAGTTCAGCTCACTGGTAGATTTTCATAGGGGTTTAACCCACCAAAACTGCAAGTTGATGCTATTTGAATGCATATCATTGGGACATAATGGGGGTATAATGAGGATTTACCGCTCTTTTTTTTTGTGGGAGAAATGCAACAATATGGAACATGGGTTTGTTTGTCAAGGAGGTGCTCACTCATATGCTAATAGGGACAATTATGATAAACAAAACATAAAAACAATCAAATTTGACGCTAGGCTCAAACAAACCGATAATAGGCAAATTGGCAAAAACCACTTGGTTTGGATAAAGTCTCGAAGACTGGAGGTGTTGAATTACCCTCCAGTAGACTAATATCGCTATATTGACAATTACCCTTTCTAGATGATTTACCTACGCGTGGAACATTGCCTTTTCCATAACTATGTCAGATTGCCAGATGGCAATTTTTCATGATTTTTCAGCAAGTCGCATTTTGGCCTTACCTGTGCCTCCTCAGCATAGTCCACGGACTGGTGATGGGGCTAGAAAATCGCGGTGCACTTCACTACTTGGCCTTTTTGGGGTTAGTCTCCGGTAAGCAAACGTAGCGGGCTGGGAAATCCTCAATGGAGGTTCTAATGATTCTAATGGACAGATTGTCGAAGTAAATGGGGTGATTTCTTAGCAAACCATATTATATATATAGAACATAGTATGGGGATAAACCACAATATTACCAATACTAATAATTAATAGATTAATTAGATTGATACCCTCTTAGCAAACCATAATGTAGTATTATGTAATTACCAGAGGGTATCAACTTCAATTGCAGTAAATGTGTTTTATTTTGCATTACCAGAGGGTATCAATTGCCTAATGTCATCGTAGAAGCAGAAACCAGATAGCATCCAGATAGCTTTTACAGCAACGTTGTCATCGCTGACATCACCATCTCACCTGTTGGTTTCAGCACCGGAAATCCTGACAAACCAGGGTCATCATGTGTGCACAAATGCGTTTAAACAAATGAGTGCAGATTGATTTGCTCTTATATTATTGAGGGCTCACGTTGGATGGTGACAAAAGTAAATGGATCATCATATATCATACTATTTATCAGACTATAGAAATGGACATCATATATCATATATCATCATAAAGTATATAATTGGATCGTTGCTCCAGGATCTTAATACCGGTACTTGTATCTCAGACTTCGGGTGACATTCAGCTGATTTTTTTCAGGAACATTCAGCAGAAATCCAGCAGACTTCCCGCAAAAAAGAACCAATTCCCCTCCAGTTTCTATAGTATCCGCCTGATCTACTAGAAATCCATAGAAATCCTGCTTCATTCTGTTTTTATCGCAGGTACCCCTATCAGAACATGCAGCCGGGGAACTACCACTGCCTTCAAGTGGAGCCCGGGGTCATCACCGATTTGGCTGGAACGCCCTTCCCGGGTCTCAGAGGCTGGGAAGCTGCGAGGGGCTTCCTATTTTCGAAGGGAAAGCACCAGTCTAGCCGCCTGCAAAGATAGAAAAGCAATATCCTACTAGAGTAGCGGTGATTCTAATGGTTTCTATCTTTTTTTTGACTGCCGCATGTAATATAATCTAGCCGCATTGGCCCCAAATTACTATCTTCAGGATGTTGATTGGATCTTTGGTGCCTAGAAGTCCTAGAAGATATGTTCTGGTAATCTGACATGGCAATGGAAAATCTCCGATTTCTGTCCATTCGTAGGCAATTTTCCCAATGAAACACACACACACAGAGATTTTCTAGGTCAGGACCGAAGATACCAAGAGGGATGAAAATCCATCAGCAACAGCAATTTTGGATGTGAATGCCACAGTGCTGACCAGCGACCCACAGCCGGATTGCTTTCCTTTGGTGGTTTTATGGATTTTATGAAGAGGATCACTCATTATGACTCATAAATAAATCCAAGAAGGTAACAACATGTCCAGTTACCCTCTGGCAATTTAACGTAGCTATTGAAAATGGACCATAGAAATAGATAGAAATAGATGATTCACCTGTTATAAATGGTAATGTAACAACACATGGTTCAGTTAAGCCAGTTTTTTCCAACATCTTTCACTGAAAATCCGGCGGGCCGGACCCACCCCCAGGCGATGCCTTCCGCTTCCCCGTGGCGCTGACCACGGCCCAAGACGCCACGGCGCCGGTGTTTCTGGCGACGGATCCACCCACGGGCTCCAGCATCGAGGGAGGCTCAGCGCACGTCTTTTTTAAAGGGACCCATCTCCATCTCACGGGATTGAGTGATGGATAATTATTGTGTATATAGCAGGGTATATATATATATAATTCATATTGATTAATTGTAGCCAATAGGTGTGTAATATATATATATACATATATATACACATATATATACATATACTGTACATTATATATATACCTACAATACACACACACATATATATATATACATACAAGTGAGCCACCAAGGATTGCAGCTGATCACCTTCAAGATCTTCATGTGGCTTGGCAGCTGTTGGAGTCGCCGAACAGGGGACTGGCTGGGTTTTGAACAGGGGAAGCCGTGCAATGAAGCGAATGGAAGGCCAAAAACATCAATGTCAACTATCCAAAAAAAGACCCTGATGGCCTGGTCCCCTAGAAGTATCTAAATGTGATAATCACTTCATGTTTTTGGATATTTTTTGAATTAAATGCCAATTTCTCTGGGTTACTGGGTTTACCATGGTTTACCCACATTGATCTGATCCCAAAGTGGATGAGACCAGGAGCGAAGCGGTGGTTCCCTGCGATGCGACGCTGATGACTCAAACGGCTCAGACGCCCGGGATGCTGGGCGAAGAGGGGCCGCGGAGACGGTATAGCGCGGTGTCGCGATGGATTTCTTGGGGAACGAGAAAAAGATGAGTTGATGATGATTTTGTATTATTTTGTCCCTTTCATATCCGTTTTTTTGTTGGCAGGATATGGGATGAGGGATTTGTGGGAGTTTGTGAAGGTAAATTGCAAGGTAACTGCTGTGTTAGCTCAGAAATTGATGGTCTGGGGATCAGAGTTAGAGCAGAACGTGAAACACAGCTGCCAACACCGCTGTTGGGCACCGGGTGATCTAGAAAGATCATCGAAGATGAAAGATGCGTAGTATACCCTCTGGTGAACTAACAGTTTGCAATGGAAAGATCCACCATTCTTAATGGGAAAATCCACTATTTTCATAGCCATTTTCCATTGCTTTTTGTTAGTTCACCAGAGGGTACCTAGTTAAATAAACTTAGACAGAAGAGATGTGCTAAAGCCAATTGTAAACCATCCCCAACAGTACCAGAAAGAGGTGGTTATAAACCATCCCCAAATTGCTGGTTTACGATTAGACTTGCCACATTACGATCGAAAATCGGCTACCCATGGCTACCCCATTCCGTCTCATGGCTAGGAAGGTCATTTTCCCCAATGGAATGCATGGTGATCAACTGATCAACAACAGGGGTTGGTAAATGTCCCTTTTTGGGGATTTTGAACATCACCTTCAAATATCTGTTGGAAATTATATCCCCAATACTTGGGTGATGTTCAATTGGGACATTTACCAACCCCTGAACAATCTGGTTGATGAATGTTGGTAGTTTCAGACATTTTTCCCCACCTGTCAGGTCGAACGGTTCGGGGGTTGTGGACGAACTCGACTATATTCAACTTAGCTGGTGGTATAGAAGCACCAGGGAAAAATTGAAGCATAAACTTTTCTTTTTTTTTTGTGAGTTCCATTTGAAGCGGTGCGTTTTGAAGAAACCTTTGGTTGGGTAGTCTTGCAAGAGCCATCGATTGGTTACATCCCCAACAAATTTCGTTTATGGTTGATTTATGCTTGGTTTATGGTAGTCTATCAACCGATTAGCTATTTTATAGTAATATTCATTTTGTCACACCCAACCAGGATTAATTACCCTCGGGTAATTTAATATATATAGCTGATATTGAAAATGGCCGTTTACAGTTGATTTACCCATTAAAAATTGTGATTTTCCATAGTTTTATGGGACAGTTTGCCAGAGGGTAACTTTAACGCCGAGGAATCACGAGCTCTACTTGATCTCCGTTTTCGCCAATGGAACCGAAAATCCAGCAGGTGATCGCCTGACGATCACCTTCACGGCGGATCCAGATGTCTCTCAGTGGTCGTTTTCTCTTTAAGTTTTCAACTTTTCGTGAGTTTTCCAAGATTATCCTTTCCTGAGATTACAAGATATATATATATAAAGATATATATATATATATGTGTGTGTCATGTATATGTGTATGTATATATATATATATATGTCCAAAAGGAACCTGGTGGGATGTATTGGTGCATTGGGGTTCCATACCAGATATCATAGCTATAGATGCAGATATAAATGATTATGTTTCGACTTGCTGGGGACGATAGCCATCCCCAATTGCAGGTTTTTGGTATGGGCTTTGCCACAATTAGAGCGGTACAAGTGATACAATCATTACAATCATCAACAATGGCCATGTATGACATCTTGGAATCGTTAGAAAACATGCCATCTACTTCATCTATCTATCCTATCCTATCCTATCCTATCCTATCCTATCCTATCCTATCTATCAAAGTATTTATCTATCTATCTATCTAATCTGATCTAATCTAATCTAAGCTAATCTATCTATCTAATGGATCTATCTAATCTATCTAATTTATCTACCTAATCTACCTAATCTACCAATCTATCTATATAATCTATCTAATCTATCTAATCCATTTTATCTATCTTATCTTTCTTAAATATCTAATATGATCTAATCTAAATATCTTATTTGAATATCTAATGGTAATATCTAACCTAATAACCTAATCTAATCTTAATCTAACCTAACCCAATCTAATCGTATTCTAATCTTAATCTAGTCTGATCTAATCTCGATTCTAGTTTCTTTTCTTTTCTTTTCTGTTTCTAATCTATCTATCTGTCTATCTATCTGTCTATCTATCTATCTGTCTGTCTGTCTGTTTGTCTATCTATCTATCTATCTATCTATGTAAATGTTTGGGTTCCCTGTGAAGTCTTGGAGTGTTTTTCGATATTTGCACCAGGTGAAACTTCAGGAATCAACTCCCCCCTGGTCACAGGTTAAACCACCATTCTGACAGAATTCCCTGGGGGTTCAACATGTTCCAACAACGACCTCCCCATGGCAGCCGTAAAATGGAATTGTCAGGATATGGCGCTAGCGAGTTTCAACTCCTTGTTTTTTCCACTCGCGATCATCCCCGCTTGGTGATGATGAAACCACCACCCCTAGTTTGCGCCTCTGGTAAATTCACTTCGTTTTTTGGTGGAAACTCATGGAAACTCATGATTTTTTATCGGCAAATCGATATGTAACAGATCTTTATTCATGGGCCATGGCTTCCAGTTCGCTACGTCAAATTTTTCCAGCATCGCATCCGAAAAGTCAGGTCTTTATGCCGCATACTTTCAGCATCAGTGACTCCATCATCACGGTGAGCCTGAACCGAAGCGTCTCGGCATGTCTGGGCGGACCGAAGCAGATGCTTTGCCAGGCGCCCGTGACAGATGGAGATGGTCATAAAAGAAATGTCAAAAGGAGATATGGGGCCTCAGGGAGACCAGCAGGTTTCAAACATGGGTGGATTTGTCATACAGCCAGGGGATCAGGGGTACAGGCCAGAGGTTGCAAACAGGTACGACCATGGATGCAAAACCCACCATAAGTTGGTATATAACCCCTATAACTAAAAGCTATGGTTATAACTTTATAACTTATAACAACATTACAAGTGGAACTGCACATCCAAGTATGAACTTTGGAAACATGTTAAAGTGTTTCTGAATTTATTTCGATGCTGGTCTGTACCCCCCCGCAGCTGTGAAATTGCTGCCGAAGCGCCGAGGCTTGAATATCGGAGAGTCCTACTCACTCGAAATTCCTGAGAACAGCCGCCTGGTGTGGTGAGTGTGTCACAGAGCGCCTCTGTGAGTCACAAGGGGATGATATTCTCCTATTGGGCATCAGGGCTATGTAGATTGGATTATATATATACCACCTGGTTATTAAACATAGCCATGGAAAATCACCATTTTTAATAGATAAACCATCTATAAATGGGCCATTTTCCATGGCTATGTTAAATAACCAGAGGGTATATATATTATTTTCTGTGTCCGGACCACTTATGAATTTGGGTATGATTGCATCATGAATGCGGAGAAAATAGCCTGAAATATTCATTAGAAACCTTATATATGGATGATTTGGGTGTGGAATTCCTGACTTAAACGACGCACGGCTGGGTGATTTACAGCTCCATCAGCCTGTCTAATAGTATTAGGGCTCTCAGTTGGGATCAGTAAGATGGAGAGATCATCATAAATCATCAGATCATCATAGATCACTGTAGACTCTGGTACTGTAATTTAACATAGCTATTGAAAATCACAAATTTTAATGGGTAAATCAGCTATAAATGGCAATTTTCAATAGTTATGTTAGTTTACCAGAGGATAATCATACAGTCTGTACAGAAAAGCATCCCTGACCAATTTTTTTTTCGGTGATGGGGTCTGTTGGTCTGTTGCTGCTGGGGGATGTCCCATCTATATCAATCCTCCAATATGAAGCTGGGTGAAATTGGAAGAATTTATAGATGTGCAGCTCTTAGAATTGAAATCAATTGAATAATTTCTCGGAAAAAGAAACATGGCGTTGTCTAAAAATGGGGTACATACCGCATACCTTCTAAATTTGATGGTTGATCATCATTTTCATCATTCAGATTTTAAATGTGCAAGGAAAAAACCAGAAAATCAGACACCAAGAATTTTCACATGGTTTGTTTCAAATTTTGCACATGGTTTGTTTCAAAAATGGGTAAATTTGCACATGGTTTGTTTCAAAAACGAATCCCAAGAAACCCAAACGACTAGCCGCTACCTGAGGCTTGGTGGACTTGTCCACCACCACCATCTTCGACATCACCGGGGCTCCGGTGCAAATTCCGCGAAACTTTGCCGGGCTGCCACTGGGGGAGGTGCAGCGGGCTTGGGGGCGCTGAGTCAACCTGTGACGGACAGGCGATGGATACATAGGGATGGAATGGGATAGTGGAATGCACAGCTATCCAGTGGGCAATAGTCGGGATTAATTACTATAGCCATTTTCCATCAAAGTTTTAATCATGGTTCATCATCATTTCCATTGAATTTCCCATGTATTTCCTCTAGAAAACTCCATGTTTGGGGTATGTTCTTTGGCCATTTTGCAGCATTCGGCCCTTGGATCACTAGGTGATCTTCCACATCACCGAGCCGGTCTTGGAGCGGAACCCCTACGTCAAATCCACGGTGCCCGTCTGGGCGGAAGCGACGGAGGAGATGGAGAGGCCCCAGGAGGAGCCGAGGATTCCCTACAAGGCGGATCTCTGTTGCTTGGTGAAGGTCGCTACGACCCTGGCATAAACCTACCATGACTGGGGATGGTTTATAGATATACTATATAATTACATCAATATACATATACATAATTATACATATATACATATACACACACATACATATATATATATATAATACATTATATGTATATATATGTATGAGTATGCGACAAAATTAGCAGAAGACTAAAGTAGTGGGGAGTGGACATGGGATGTTCAAATTTGTGCGAACACATTCACAACCGATAGGGGACCACCCACTTTGGCCAGGCCATGTCCACTGCGGGTAGTAATTAATTTTGTCCGCCAAACATATGTGTGTATATATATATATATGATTATTTATTTTGGGCATGGTTCTTTATTGGGTCTACCACACTACCTTTTTATCAGTGATTCACATTGAATCACCAAGCCAAAATGGGCGGTTTTGATGGATATGAAGGGGTAGAATGGGGTCTAATGGGGATGTTGAGCCTTTTTTTCCATAACAGAGCTTGTTGATTGGCTAAAACTTACGGTCATTTACCCTCTGGTAAACTAACATAGCTATTGAAAATGGCAATTTATAGTGGATTTTCCCATTAAACATGGTGATTTTCCATAGTTATGTTAGTTTACCAGAGGGTAAGTGATGTTCAGAGAAGATTCATGTTTCGGGGTATCAAGTGGGGTTACCAACTGTTACCAAGCCCAATCGCCGCGAAAAATCAATGGATATGGTGGGCACAACTGCCATTGGAGATACAATGGGAGAGCACTGGGATATTTCTATCCGGATATAATAATGACAATGTAACGGATATATTGACCAGTTAGTTGGTGGGGTGGGCTTCTGTCTTGTAGGATGGTACTTGGATGAAGTTCGGATTGGCGACAACCTGCAAATTATAAGTTGGGAATTGTCTCTCGCTATGGTAAATTACGGATGGCATTCTTTGAGTCAGAGTCCGTTTTCATGTTACTTTGGCGTTTGCAATCAGCAACTATACTACCATGTGGTTCTGTAAAGCCATCATCATCACCCGTAAAAGTTGCGCATATAGATACCCCAAAATCACGTAAATACCTGTACGATTCATACTACCAAGATGGTACAGTGCCAATGAAAAGGCACACAGTGGCGCAGTGACTGAAATCATGGTACAGTATGTTTTTCAGATACCTAGGTAGGTAAAAGATTTTTGGGCACTCAAATAAATGCTTTGATAGATTCAGAAGCGTAAGGTTGAATAATGCAGCTTGGATGGGCGAGGTTATATCACCACCTGCCACTCCGATTCCAATGCTTCAAACAGCAGTGACAACAGCAGCAATGCCAGTTGCGGGAGTCTTGGCCGCAGCGGCCTTCTCGGCTTGTTCCACAGCAGACACATGATGCGGTTTGCCACTAATCAGTTGTTAGGGATATCATGGATTTCCATCCAGCAATTCCACAGCCAGAATTGCGAATCAATCTTCCCAATTTGTTGGGATTCAACATTCAACTGTTGGATCTATCTGAGTTTCAGGTGGGTAGCATTCCGACTTGCAGAGGATTGATATCACTAATTCCTTGGATGCGATAGCGGCCAACGTCGGCCAACGTCATTTAATGGCCAACCATCAATTTTCCGAATGTTGACCGTCCCAAACCTTGCTTTTTCTCACAAAATTGTGGCGGGAATTTTGAGGATTTCCAGTTGAACGTGAACTCCATGTGTCCTGCACATTGTCATATCTCACCACTTATTTCCTACGTAGGTCCGACGGCAATCCACTAGCGTTTCCACTTTCCACCGTTGCAGTTTTTGCAAATGCAAACAAGGCTTCCACCTCCAACCATTGCAGAACACCTCAATCGACATGCAACTGCCCAGCCTTGGTCCCACCAGGAACGACTCCAACGACAGCACCACGCTGCTCAGCGTCTGTGGCTTAACGCCACAGAGCGGCGAGGGCTTCCTGGCGGTGCAACGGCAGCAGCGCTGGCTGCAGGACTTCCACTGGCTGCGGGTCACGGCCGAGAACGGCACGGAACTGGAGGTCGAACTGGTGCCTCGGTGGACTCGGTGGATTCGATCCCCTGGTGGATAAGGCAAGGTGATATTGATGCTTTTAACATCAATATGGGATATAAGATGATACAGTTACACGTGCATATAGAATTGATAAATGATGATGCAGAGAGAGAGAGAGAGATTGGAAGGGGACATGGATATGATGATAGGATATAATATGATAAATGATTGTTATGTATACAGTTTATGCGTAGCACAACACACACACACTGTCACACACACACAAGCAAATAAAATAATACAATATAATACATACGAATCAAGTTGTAGTCATATATTCTTGCTATTTAAGCATGATTTTGCGGAGGGAATCTGGCTGAGTTTTCTCACTGGGTTTGTTTGATGAAACCACAGGTGTTTTTTACGACCGAGCCATAATAGGTAGACCGCATGGCCATCATGGCCATTCTGGGCATATTTTCCATGATGGTAGCTGGTGTAGCAAACCAGCTCCATTTTTTATCTTGCCAAAAAGAACATTCTTGATATGACATGGTTCTATGATGTCATTGAAGATCACCCCAGTCACTTCCCCGCAATGTTTAGTACGGACCTGGTGACCTGGGAGCGTTAAAGATTGCCCTAAGTAGTTCTTGTTACATGGTTGTTTAGCCAACAGAAAGTATTTGTTGCAGTGCTTGAGGTGATGACTTCCTGGTTTCACCATGTTTCACCCTGCAAATCCCTAGCAGCCAAGCAATAGAAAGGGATGGCTGTTTTGGTGATCTAGGCACTTGTTTACTCCTCTTACCATAGCCCAACCATTGATGGCGTAGCATCAAAGGATATCAAAAGCTTGGCAGCATGTTCGCAGCAAAGCCAAAACCATGAAATAAATCCATAAATAAAACATATCACACATGTATTGATTGGGGAAGAAAGCATGGTTTCTCCGAATAAAATATAGGAGGTCCTGTAACTTTTCCCTTCCTTCGGTGGCCTCTCTCTCTCTCTACAAATGCATCTATAGCGTTTATGCAGATCTTTTTTGTCTATATGATCTACATGGTACACTTACTGGAATGTATATGAATGCACACACACATATGTATATATATATATATACTGGTTGGTGGTTTCAAACATTTTTTATTTTCCATTTCATATATGGGATGTCATCCTTCCCATTGACTTTCATATTTTTCATAGGGGTTGCTCAACCACCAACCAGTATATATATATATATAATTTGTCCCTGGAGCTGTTTCATATTTGTCCCTGGGTCTCACAATTTCTCGACGCCAGGAAGTGGTGTCCGTGAACTCCCCTGCCTTGATCAAGGCCCGAAGTCAAACGAGACCTGCTGAAATACGACGCGGGAGGTGGGATGAAAAAACTGGAAGGATCCAAGTTCCGGAAACTGTTTATAACTGTTTTTTTCAGGAACCAGTTCCAGAATGAATGCCTTTGAAAACTTGGCCATTATGGATTCAAAGTCATAATATTGGTTGATTCAATGGCACCGGAAAACTTCAAGTACACATGCCAGATACTGCCAGGAATTAAATACATCTCTATAGATCATCCCTTCCCCCTATTAGTAACTCCCCCCTAAGAATAAACACCCGGAGGAGTTTTTAATATTAGGGGGTTCTCTAGTAGTATTTAGTATAGGGTGCGAAGCTTCCCCCTAACACTAAATTTACAAAAAGAAACTACATTTTTGTTCAACATCGATTAAATTCCTTTCAAAATCTACATGAAATATTGCCAAGCATTGGATCTCGAAGGTTCCCTAATTTTGAATTTAACACTTTAGCTTAAAAACACACACCGGTGATAGGTTGGATGAGAAGTTTGAGAATGATGTGCTTCAGGTCGCCTTGCTAAGACCTAAGAATTCGAAGCCTAAGGCAGCGGAGCCTGAAGTGATGAAATCAGAGTTGTACTTGTATCTTTTTGAAACCTTCGGTTGATCTAAACAGCATGATACTGACAGCTTGGACAACAGTTGAACAAGAGCAGGTACGTGACTCCAGAGTCCCAGAGTCATATCAGTCATGAATGCAGCCCTCTTCGTTGGGCAATCAGCTGCAGACATGAGATTGCTCCCCTGCTATCTGTACGTCAGAAAAACCGCATGCTATAGCGGGCTACACACACAAACACTCACACTGTGGAACACCCCGAAGGAAGAGACATGAGATGAGATGAGATGAATAGTGTCATGATATCGTCATGTATAATTCAAGACTTCAAACTAATCCCAGTTAACAAGAGCATCTTCGGCATGACATGTTGAAAATTGATGTGAATGTGCAAACAACTTCGGCGAGGCGGTTCTTGGCTTAGCCGCTTGCCATGAGGACGAAAATGCTGACGAAGTTCAATGTCGAGTCTGCGTAATTGAAAACCGTAATGTTGCAGGTACGCAGATTGGCGTCCCAATCTGTATCACCAGATCAAATGGGTGTCTTCGTTGGTAGCGGTCCCAAGTGATCTGCCGCTACCCCCTGCTAGTGAT
>Ga0126342_10005636_pt1 | contig 21930 bp, 17 predicted proteins | sample Cyp1metagenome_FD_92528 | JGI IMG/M metagenome (GOLD analysis project Ga0126342, IMG submission 92528) | Coral microbial communities from Lord Howe Island, Old Settlement Bay, Australia - Cyphastrea 1 metagenome | ecosystem: Host-associated > Invertebrates > Cnidaria > Coral ... | reverse complement strand
CCAAGGCCTGGCCTCTGGGCTCGGCCTCTACTGGATAAAACCCTGCCTAGTTTCTTAAGAACCAGGCTATCGCTACCATGAAAAACTCTCAAGGAGTCAGCACCCTGTGCACTGCTCCCTTTTACCTGCGAAGAGCCCACCAGCTGCACGGATTGAGATGTCGAATGAACAATATGTATGTATATGTATGTGTATGTATGTATATGTATGCATATGTATGTATATGTGCATGTGCATGTGCATGTGTATGTGCATGTGCATGTGCATGTGTATGTATGTATGTATGTATGTATGTATGTGTATGATGTATGTGTATGTGTGTATGTGTGTATGTGTGTATGTGTGTATGTGTGTATGTGTGTATGTGTGTATGTGTGTATGTATGTATGCATGCATGCATGCATGCATGCATGCATGTATGTATGTGTATATATATATACATATATATATATGTGTGTATGTATGTATGTATGTATGTAGGTATGTATGTATGTATGTATGCATGCATGCATGCATGTATGTATGTGTGTATATATATATATATATATATATATATATATATATATATATGTGTGTGTATGTGTGTATGTATGTGTGTATGTATGTATGTATGTAGGTAGGTAGGTATGTATGTATGTACGATATGTATGATATGTATGATATGTATGTATGATATGTATGCATGATATGTATGTGTGGTATGTATGTATGTATGTATGTATGATATGTATGTATGATATGATGTGTATGATATGATAGGATATGATATGATATGGTACAATATGTATGATATGATATGATATGAAATGATATGAAATGATATGATTTGATATGATATATTTTTTTGTATGTATGTATGTATGTATGTATGTGTGAATGGATGGATGCATGCATGCATGCATGCATGCATGCATGCATGTATGTTTTTTAAATGTATATATACACTACATATATATATATACATATATATTTATACATATATATATATATATTGCATATATATGATATATATATATATATATATTATGTACGTGTGTGTGGAATGTAATGCAATGTAATGGGATGTAATGTAATGCAATGCAATGCATTGGTATGGTATTTTTGAATGAATATTGTGTATGTATGACAATATCACAGTATGATAGTATGATAGTATGATAATTAATCATAGTATGCAATGATAGCATGATTGTATACATGTGTATGTGCATTGCAAATTATACAAGAATACGTGTAAGTGTAATGACTTATAACCATATTGGTATCAACACGATGTGTTTTCATCATGTGAAAGCTGGAAGGTGTTCAGACCGTCCTCCTCCGCATTTCTGTCATCTCCAAAGTCTTTGTCGCTGGATAAATCCTGCCCACTAGCTGGTCATCTAGTGCCGCCGGACCGGAGAAAAGTTGAACAATTCTAGGGACGTCTCAGGATTGGGAACCCTCCTTAAAATTGGATCACTAATGCCACAAATAGATACAAATAATACAGTATCAAATAGTGGGCGGTTCTTTTGCTTTTTGGACTCCATAGCCATTTGTCCAAAGATCGCGAGAATATGCGAGAATGATTCAGGGATGGTAGGAACATCACGAAAAACCTGGTCACGATGGTCACTCAATTGTGAACAAAGGTCCTCCTCCACGCTCGTAAGAAGCTTGGGCAGCACTGACTCCAAAAACACCTCAGATAACACGCGGTCCACTTTGTGATAAAGTAAAGGCATCTCAAAAAGTCAATAATGCACTATTAGACTATTAGATATGTATAGATTTGAACTTGTGCAAGTCTGTCTGTATATTGCTTTTCCACACGTTTCCTGATCCACAACAGGACGGTCTCCAAAGCTGTATAAACACCGTCATTTCAGCCAAGTTTCGCTGGATCCATCGGTGTTGGCAATGGCCATGGATCTCTCGGACATTTCATGGGTGCCATTCATGCCTTTCAGCCTTGGGGCTAACGACTGCTGGGAGCTGAAACTCTTTTCAAGGCAACAGTTACAGTTACAGTATAAAATTATATGTGCGTTTCAAATGAGTTTTTAACATCATCTTATACATCTCATGCATCTTTCAAACCATGTCACCACTGTACTGTACTCTTCTGCCATGGCACAATGTGACCTCACAGCCTTGTAGCACTGCAATCAGTTCTTGGCACCGTGGTGCAGCGTTTTTGTCAGCGCTAGCTCTGGTTGCAAGCGATATCAAGGAACGGAGGCGGTTTAATGCCTCACTCAGCGCAACCGCCACGAAAAGGCCAAAAACGGATAAGACTGGATAGCATGTAACAACCAACATCAATGAAACGTGCTAGTAACTGCTAGCAGTCACCAAACAACAGGGGGGAATCATTATTGATTGCATAAAACTGGGGTAATGCTTTCAGTTGCTCACCTGATGGGCAGTGCACATTTTGTCATCACGATCATTCATTATCTAGTTCCACTACTTCCAAGTCACATCATAGCTCTAATGAGTAGTGGAAAGAAGGCAGACTTGGCATCTGGGGTTTAGCTCTTGGAGGCAAGGATCCAGCTGTGCCTGAGAGCACTGATCATCGAACTCCTGTCGCAGAGCTTTTGGCCATCAGACAACCATAATCGTTCCGCAATACTTACAGTACCCTCAAGCATTGTACAAAAGAACAGTTATGTAATACAATTTGCGTGCATGCATGTACTACAAGTATATATGTGTGATATTATGATATTATATGTATACATATACAATCATATATATATATATATAATGATGATGTATGCTCTTGTATGCCACAGGCAGTGATATCATGTGATGCGGCTTCCAGTTGCAGCGAGGCCTGGTGGAGCCTTCGCCTGGACGCCAGAAGCTCCTGAGAGCGCTGGGCCTTGGCGGCCCAGCTATGGGCATCCCATCCGCACGAAGTCCTTGGAGGCCAAACTTGGGCTTCCATTCAGAAATTCACATCACTGTGAAATACGGTATGGACTTATAATATATTATATTATATATATATACATATATCTCTATGTTTGAGTGTGATTGTATACGTATGCATACATATATACAATTATATATATATATATATGTGTGTGTGATTTGATATGACAATATAAAATATATGAAACACATGTGCGCATCATTGTATCCATACAATTGAATACGTATCTTTCCTCACCCGTTGGGCCTCTGAATGATCAATGTTATCAAATGTGTTCATGTCATTTTAGTTCTGCTCATGTTCAATGATGTTCATGCCGTCATGATATTTCGGCATAGGGATATTTCTAGCTTCTGGCACAAGAATGGTGAGATGCCAGACCTGCATCCTTCTGCTGTAGGATCATCGATTGAAATGCAGCACAGTGGCGAATCTGGCTGCTTTGTGAGCCGGGCGAGCTGCTTCAGATTGAAGTCAACTCTATCCTCGGCCTTAGACAATAGAAGCGGCAACATTCCACGGAAGATCATGGAAGCAAATGAAGCAAAAATCGAAGCAAATCGAAGCAATGGCATTCTCGGCATACAGCTTGACAAGGCGCCATGATGGATTCATGACAAGGAAAAGGAAGAGTTGCCCCAAATTGAACCAAGTTGCAAAAATGAGATCTGCTTCTGACGCGTCTTTGGCGTTAGCAGTGCGCATGGCATTCACTAAAAGCTGGCGTCCTCAAGGCTGAGAAACAAGAAGGAGCTTCCATGTTTGCAAGTGTCGGCAGTGCTTCAAGCCCTAAATTCCCCAATGGCGATGAGGTCTGACGATGGTCGCTGGTGCGAATGAGTGAAAAATGTGTTACTCCCTCTTGCTTCCGCAATCTTTATCCAGTGAGGCCACTGACTTAGTTATTCGATGTTATTCGTCGACGTCGCTTCCATGATAGTGTTTTTCTGGTTGTGTCTCACGAATGCTCAATTCATACTGTACTGTAGCTGTGCGGATAAGGGCGGGCCAAGCCAAGAGTCGCTGTTGCCTTCGCAAGTGCAGGCAGGTCCTACAAATTGCTCAAGGGAGATCAAGGAAGTTTGATTCCGAAACGACAATTGTAGGTGTTGCCTCCGTAATGCCTCCGCTAAACACTTACCTGATTGTGAAACTCTGCACATCTCTGCACGTTACTTTACCCCAAAAAAAAAAAACGTGGCTTGTCCTGAATAGCTGCGCCTCTCGAAGAGCTTGGTCATTGCCTGTCCCTTCCTGTGCTGCCATTCTTGAATCTCTTGAAATGTTAGGAAAATGTTCCATCCAAAATGCAACTGAGTAGAGCTGCACAAACAAAGCAGCTTGGGATATCCGCAGCCGGGCAAGGCTCAGGCTGCTCAGTATGCAATTTCTTGATCTGCAGCTAAGATGCTTTCATGGCGCAGCTTGCTGGGCAAGTTCTACATGTAAAGTTGTCTATGTTGAAGTTGTGATGATGTAACGATCTGTCTAGGGCCGTGTTGGATCTTTCTGTTGATTTTTTCTTGAATTGAGTACCGTAGCAGCTAGCTGAATCAAAGGTGTGACGTCATAATTTTGTCCCGTCTTGTCTGTTTTACGTCGAAGCTCACACAAGTGCTAAGCTTCGTCAAGAACCCAAATGGCAGTCAAGATGCTTGTGATCTTGTGCACAACACCCTGCACATGTGTTTGCAATAAGGTTTGTTTTGTGTTTTTTCCATGTTGCCAAGCTCATAAATTGGCAAATCAGCCTTGATGTCAGATATATCTCAAAAGATCCAACACGGAGGGAGCAACTGGCTGCATTCCTTGGAATCTCAATGATCCTCTCAGATTTCCTGGGCATCCGACAGCCTTGGCTTTGCCAACGTTCAGGAGTAGCTCCTTGGCAGAAAGGCACTTCAAAACCACAAATGGCCACCCCAAGCTATCCAAATAATGTCAGAGTCATGCAGCTATGACATGACGTGTATGCGCACGTGTGTTTAAAGTTGAGAGTCGATCTGTCTAGCTATTCTGTGTAAGTAGCTATCCTACACCTGTTTATGACTGTGTGGATCTGGCTTCCGAACTTAGTCTGACTGCTCTCCGAATATCAGCCCCGCAGAATGCAAGAAATATCAGCTGGGGCTGCCAGCTGACAAGGCAATAAACTCGTCAGCCTCCAACCTCCAAAACCAAACCAACAGCATCACACGGATATACACTGTTCTTGCCACTGTTGTTGTTAAACTGTTCTACCCGAAACTCCGAATCTGGCCTCTTCGCGTCTTGCTCACGGAAAATCTCTATAGCGGCCTCCAGGCAATTAGTGTGAGCAGACAAATCTCAACACAGTGCCGCGTCAGTGCTGTTGATACATGTCTGTGTCGTTTGCCTGAACTGCTTGCTCGCCGGCAGTTACTTTGCCGCTCGCCTTGGAGACGAGAAAAAACAGCAAACTCAACCTTTTGACTAGGCTCCGCAGGAAAAGCATCGAAAAACAAACGCTTTTGAATTTTGAATGATTTTGAATGTCTTCGTCTATGACATTCCATGGCGATTGAGCCCCGCACCAAAGAGCAGCGGCCTCCGTCTCGAAGTGCTTTGGCTTTGTTGAGGCTATCACCTAACTCCTGTCCATTCATTGGTCAGTGCGCAATGGCAGCTCATGTAGACTCTGGCCGGACTCTCGCAAGCTTGCATTGTTGAAGCGGACGTTTGGAATCTTATCAGCCATGTCGCCAAGCTCTCTGGTCATTTTGGTCAAGCTAACCCAACGCCCCCACATGCCCTCACTGGCATTCAATAGACGGGCTACAAAAAAACCAGTGCAAAGCAGTTGAGTTGAGGTGACACTTGCGTTCAAGAAGCACCTCAGGATGTCCACTTTTTCCAGGATTGACTGCAAGGAACTTTTCATGGACCTAGCTACTTTCTCCCTTGCATTCTGGAGAAATATTGAGTACAGGTACAGGACACTTTCCTGGACATGATCACTGCATATTTGAGCCTTTGTGGTGCGTGCGAGCAAGCTAGAGTGAGCTTCCAACAAAGTTCCACTTGATTCCACTTGCATGTGGCATTCCCACTTGTGTGAAGGGTACAAGCGTGACCCTGTGCAGGCTGATCCCACTCATCCCCACTCCGTGTCAGAAGGACTGCTACAACCAAATATATTAATGCCTAAACTGCAGAAGCGTGTGCTATAAGTGCTATATATATATTATATATATAATCCCTTTTGCCATTGCTATTTGCTGTTGCTGTTCCGCTGCCCAAAAACAAACATGCAAACAAACACACATGCTAGCGTATATCAAATGCCAATTCACATTGAGGCACGTCGCTGCTGCTTTCAGACTTTCACCAGCACAAGGTACAGTCTCGACCTCACTCTCAAAGTTGTGGGTTTGGCTGGCTCCAAGGATGCAAACGCCTCAAAGAATTGCCGCAACATGATGCTGGGATGGAAACAATAGGAGCGTTTCAAGTATCCTTCCTCTGGGTTTCAAAGGAACTGGGTTTTTTGGGACGCGATGCGTGGTGGACAATCATGCAATCTGCTGGTGTTGAAATGCCAACTAGTGTTGAAAGGATCATCCTGAGCAAATATTGCTTTAAAATTCTTTCAGCTTCAGTTGATTCAAAATGTATGTGTATGTGTGCTTCGGCACAATATGAGTTGAGCATACTGCGACCCTCCCTGCAGATCCATCGCGGGCCTTCGTTGTGGGTACTCCCTCGCATTTCTGTAGCGTGGCACCAGTTGACGCAATTGTCTCATTGCAGATGCTGGCTGCCAAACTTGCATACTCGGAGTCGAGAGCGGCATCAGCGGCGCTGGCTGCAGCTGGCCCATAGCACTGGGGGCTTCTAGTGGCACACGGCCACAGGCCTCCAGGATCTGTTCAGCCTAGCCGATTGCCGTAGCAAGTCACAGCGTGTCCAGCTTGTGTTCGCTGGAAACGGTTGTATTTCAAAGGGAAAAATCTAGATCCAATGGATGGATATTTCAGGGAAGCACAAAAAAATGAACATTTTGATAATTGTTGATGAGAAAATGTTGATAAGAAAATCGATGAACATGTGGCCAGCCATATCTGTTATCCCGTTATTCCCTCAACCAAGTCTTGCACAACAACCCACCTGTTGGCCCAACAGCCGCTGCTGGGTCTCTCTGGCAGCTTCCGCATGCATCAAGGCCTGCATGGCGTGATTCACCTGCAACGCCTCATCTTCCTGGCAACGGAGCATTTGGTTGGCAGAGACTTTCTACTTGAAACACTATGTGATCTATGTGTTATATGTGGACGTTCACGGATTTTACCTGATTGTGCTGTCAATACCAGTAGTGCCGCACAAGGTGGTGGCGGAAGTTTCAAAAACAGGAAACCTATAGGAGAGGTTGGTTGTTGTGTCACGGATGGCAGAGCGAATCCACTGCTGGACCGAAAGGTGGTTGGAGCTATGTTTTTTGGAGTGGCTGCAATGGTTGTGGTCACCTTACCACAATTGCTGGATGTAGTGTGGTGTAATTAGTGCAGTTGTAGTTCTAGTTGTAGTGTAGTGTAGTGGAGTTGTAGTTGCAATATAGTGTAATGAGCGTAGTGTAGTTGCAGTTGTAGCTCTGGTGTGATGTAATTAGTGTAGTGCAGTGTAGTGTGCTGTAGTGTTGTGTGCTGTAGTGCGGTATAGCGTAGTCTAGTGTAGTGTAGTGTAAAGTAGTGTAGAAGTAGCTGTAGTGTAGTGTGATTAGCGTCGTGTTGTGTAGTGCAATGTAGTGGTAGTGGTAGTTGTACTTGCAGCTGCTGTTGTAGCTGTGGCGTAATGTAATGTAATTGGTTTAGCGTAGTGTTGTGTAATGTAGTGTAGGTGTTGTTGTTTTTGTAGCTGTAGCGCGATGCAGTGTAATTAGTGTAGTCTAGTGTAATGTAGCGCAGTTGCAATTGTAGTTGCAGCTGTGGTTGGTAGTGGTAGTGGTAGTGGTAGTGGTAGTGGTAGTGGCAGTGGCAGTGGCAGTGGCAGTGGCAGTGGCAGTGGCAGTGGCAGTGGCAGTGGCAGTGGCAGTGGCAGTAGTAGTAGTAGTAGTAGTAGTAGTAGCCGTAGTGGTAGTAGCCGTGGTAGTAGCCGTGGTAGTAGCCGTGGTAGTAGTAGTAGCAGCAGTAGTAGTAATAGTAGTAGTAGCAGCAGTAGTAGTAATAGTAGTAGTATCAGTAGTAGTAGTAGTAGTAGTAGTAGTACTAGTGGTGGTAGTAGTAGTAGTAGTTATTGTTGTTGTAGTTGTTATTGTTGTTGTAGTTGTAGTTGCAGTTGCAGTTGTTGTTGTTGTTGTTGTTGTTGTTGCTGTTGCTGTTGCTGTTGCTGTTGTTGTTGTTGTTGTTGTTGTTGGTTGTTGTTGTTGTTGTTGTGGTTGTTGTTGTTGTTGGTGGTGGTGGTGGTGGTGTAGGTTTAGGTGTAGTAGAAGTTGTAATTGTAGTTTAATTAGTGTAGTGTGGTGTGCTGTAGTGTAGTGCAATAAAGTGTAGCGTAGCGTAATTAGATGCAATTAGTGTAAATGTAGCCTAGTATATTTGCATTTGTAGTTGTGGCAGTAGTGTAGCGTAGTGTAGCGTAGTGTAGCGTAGGGTAGTGTAGTGTAGTGTAGCGTAGCGTGGTGTAGCGTAGCGTGGTGTAGTGCAGTGTAGTGTAGCGGTAGTGGTAGAGGTAGTGGCAGTGGTAGTTGTAGTTGTAGTTCTAGTTGTAGTTGTAGTTGTCTATCTATCTGTCTGCCTGCAAGCTTCAAAACGAAGCTATTCTGCGAGACTTCCTCAGTTTTTTAACTTGACAACATCAAAAACGCAGCAATTCAGCGAGTCTTCCTCGATTTTTGAATTCGACACCGTCAAAAACGAAGCAATTCTGCAAGACTTCCTCATTTTTCGAAGTTGATAACATCAAAAACGAAGCAATTCTGCGAGACTTCCTTCAAAAATGGAAAGCTGAGTGCAGAGCTGACGGCCTCGTACCAATGCGCTTGTGGTTTTTGATTCCATGTGTCTTAAGTACTGCGCATGTCACGAAAAAGTGATGCCAGGTCATTCAAAGTGCTGCACCTGCCACACAAAATCATCTTCCCAAAACTGAAGATCTGATGAATCTGATGCTCCAAAATGTAACCCGTCTCAGGAAATCAGCGCCCTGATCTCCTAACATCTCTGATGAACATGTCTCTGGTACTGCGCCTGCCACACGAAATGCATCTTTCCAGATCCTCTTCAAACGTCCCACGCCCGCCATCGCTTTTGAAACTGCTACAAAACCATCACGTCTTGATCACTTTTGACAAGGTGCACGATCCCTTGCGCCTGCCATGCGAAACGACATCTGAACGTCCACAAGTGCTCCGAACAGGTCGGTTTTGTACACTTTTGACTTGGAAATGTGCTTGGCGCCACAACGGCGTGCACTTTTTTGACATCGCAACGTCCAAAAGTGTTCCGACATTGGTGTGTTTTTTTACGTTTTGACGTCGAAATGTGCTTCGCGCCACAACGGCGTGCTTTTTTTCGACATCTCAACTTTTAAAAGTGCTCCAAAGCTGAGGTGCCTTGTGCATTTTGACTTCGAAATCTGCTTCGCTCCACAACGGCGTGCATTTTTTCATCTCTCATCTAGCCAGGATGGCTCCGCATCCGCCGCTTTAGCGAGCCTACTTTTCAGCCCTCCGGAGCCACACATCATTGGAAAAACACAGTGTTTCGCGACTTTCCTACCTTTTCGCGCACCTGGATCTTCTTTCTTCTGACTGTCTCTTCTTTGATCCTCTTTCTTCTTCTCTTCTCTTCTCTGACTCTTCCCACCTCTGCTATGTCATGTGTATCGCCAAAATCATCCGTCAAACATCCTCAAACTCATGGTTGGGAATTCCAGACAGTGTCTAGGGCGTAGACGAAGCAAAAAAATACAAAAAGCAATGCATATGTTTGCATCCAAGAACCTTCCTTTTTGCTTCAAGTGCTTCTCTTGCTCCTTTCATGTCTCTCGCCCTTCTCGCTTCCTCAGTCTCTTCATCCTTGGAAGCTTCGGGTCTTTCAGCAGTAGGTTCTTGATCTTGCGCTTCATGTTCTGCCAATATGGCCTCCAATCTGGATAGTTCGTCTTCCCCTTCGGAGTCTTGCTTTGAAAGCTCCTTCGGCTGGGAGTTGACATCCTGTAGCTCCTTCGGCTTCGGTTCTTTTCGCTCCTTTGGCTCCTTGCGCTCCCTTAGCTCATCCTTGGACTCTCTTCTCTTGGCTGTCTTCTCCGTCTTCTCAGTTTTCTCCTTCTCTTCCTTTTTTCTCTTTTTGGGCCCTGGTTCCGGGTCGTCATCAACATCCTCTGGGTTTATAAGCCGATAGATGAGCTGCACTCTTGAGCCGGAGTCTGGCAGACCAGCTGTTTGACACAATTCTCTCAATTCACTCATCTTCAGACTCCGCAGAATCAACAGGTCCAGCTCCAGCTCGTCTCGATCCTCGTCTTCCTCGTCCTCGTCTTCTGGCTCAAGAGGTTCCACGGTATCATCTGGGCCTTGCTTTCCTTCTTTGTTTTTGTCAAGAACAGAGCCATTCTCACCGACCGTCTCAATAGGTTTGACATCCTTTCCGAGGCCCAACTGAAATGCGAATGTTCCAGAAACATCAGTTGCAGAGATGTAGCGCATGGTATTCTGGGACTTGAACATCAAGCGCCAGCCAGGAGGATGGTACTTGACCTTCCCATGCACTGGCACTATCTTCTGCACAGCCTTTGGAGGTCTTGAATACTTGATCAGCAAAGGGTACCGAGCTTGCAGCTGCTTGACAGCGTTTGCCTCTGCTACCTCTCTGGGATGCCGCAGAACCTGCTGCAGATATTGATGGTTAATCCGCACATTCTCGCATCCACAAAGCATGCTTTATCATTTCATTTTTTACCATGTTATACCATATTATCCCATTCCGACATCGCAAGAATGACAAGGAAAGATAGTGGCTAAGTCAAAGAACTAGCATCAGATGGTATTATTAATTATACAATATAATATTATATAGCATGTTGCGGTGCACTAGCTGATGCAGCATCTGATGCAACCACAGAATGCACAAATAATGACTGGCAGGACATCTATGGAATATACAGGAAGTGGATACAGCACTGCCTGAAGCTCACAGGCCCCCAAGCTCAATTGCCCGGTGCCTTCTCGTCCTTTTCCTTCTGAGCTTCAACTGAATAATCTATGAAGGCAGATGCACAACCGCCACGGCCTTTGTTGTCACTTTTCACGCTCAGAAAATCGCACCTCATGCAGGAAAGCCCGCGGCTGTAGAAGTGAAGGACCCGCTCATAGTCCTCCATGACAGCCACGGTCAACTGGACATCACCTTGCACTGTGGTTGCTGAGGCTAGCTGCGAGAAGATTCCTGATGGTTGCACTAATGTTGTACTTGTATTACATGTTGTACTTAACTGATTAACTGTGGAAATAATATTACATTGAAAGGACGCAGCATGCGTGATTATTATCGGGCGAGGAATTATGTGGGGCTTCAACCCAGTCAGATCAGTTCAGCCATTTTCTAAGCGAGGGAAAGCATCCAACACATCAACAACACACCGTGGCGCCTCGAACAAGAATCGAGGGATGAGGCCTTCGTATTCTTTTGACACTACTGAACACTAATTACATGTGCATGCCATGCCCCTTGCCAAGAATGGAATGTGTGGCCGTCAAATCGTCAAATCTTATGTGGCAGACCCGATGGCGATGATGGAGAGCGATGGGCAATGGAGCGTGCCTCCTGCTACAAACCCCCGCCTGGATTGTAGTAGCCCTGCATTTGTCCCGTGCTTTTTGCGAGGCCCAATGTGTAGGTCCTTGACAGCATGTAGGTGTTTGGCGTGGGGTAGATGCCCCACAACTTGCACCTTTCCCTGTCGGCAATCTCCCAAATGTGGTCGATGATAAACTCCAAATTTTCTTCTGGCACGGGGACCGTCCTAGCACTTCGATCACTTCTCAGTGCCCCAGTAGTTGTCAGGAGGCATGAGATATCATCGTCCATTTCGACAATGCGGTCTCCAGGCTTGAAGTGCTCCATAATGGCATTTCTCTGATTGCAAATTCCTTTCCGACCTTTCACCACTTGTAGGCCCAACGGTTCCAGGGCTTCTTTGTAGGTGGGGAACTGACCAGGATCTGCAAAAACAAAAATCCGAGCAGCCGAAATGCCGGCAGAAAGCAACAGTTGCACGGTTTTTTTCCTCAGGGAGTCCACCCGATCATATGTTGGAATTGCCACCACCCAGGACATGGCAAAAGCATTGCAGAAACTGGGGTGCTAGCGGGATTTGTCGTTTGATGCCCCACTGGGCCAAGTTACTGATGTCTGAGGTGTTGCCACTTGGAAGCATCATGAAGCATCCAAACCAAGGATAACAAGCGGCTGCACTTTGAATGTCTTTGAATGCTCTTTGACTATCTTTAAGTGTTGTCGTATGTTGTCGTAGTGGGCTCAAATGCTGCAGAGAGAAGCAGGGGCAAATAAGAACAATCACCACTTGACAAGAAGGTCTGGACAAGGAGCAATCGATGCTGTTCAGTTCTATCTCCACATCGGCAAAACCGCGATGACATGTGATGACTATGGAGGACTATCCCAAGCAATGCTGCATCGTTGAGGAACTCTCATGCCTCGAAGACTTTCAGAGCAGCATCTGCTGCGGACTTGGCTTCGATGAGCGCTGGCCGCCTCAGCAACTAGAGATGACTAGAGGCTGAAGGCGGCTGGTCTCGGCTGGTCTGCACTGGTAGAATATCTCTCTCTTCTTCTCTGTTCATCTTGTTTTTGCGTTGCACATCACACGAGTTCCTGGGGATTGTGCATCATATACGTCTCGCTCATTGCTAGAAGTGCTAAACCTTCCAGCCTCAACACATGGTTGTACCAAGATTACAGCTGGAATCTAGGGTTTCTAAGTTCGTTGTAGTCACAAAAAATATAAAAAGCATCCTCATTTGCAATAAGCGCATGGGTTCAAACTTCTTGTCGCCCACATCGCGCAGCATGTGAAGGGCCTGGCAGTGAAAACGGTAAAATATGTAAAATGTCACAACACCCCCCGACCTTGCCCTATCTGGCATTCGCAGTAACGGAAACAAATCCTTAAGAACTGAAAGGATCTGAAAGGTCGCCAATGAAAATAAAGTGGACACAGCATTTGCAAAGGCGTCAGATTTCTCAAAGCATGTGACAGCACCAGGCTACATTCCACGAATCCAGTCAATGCATCCATGGTATCTGCTTTTCACGAGAGCGCATTTAACATCTGCAGACTGGTCAAATTCAACCCTGAGTCGGCACGTTCATTCCATGCACAGGCATGTGCCCGCCAGCAGGTAGACCAGCCGGTTGCACAGGCACTTGCACAATGTGATTGGCTTGCATTTGCTGCATGCCGTTCTGCGCCATCATTGGCATTCCCATCTGCTGATACGGCTGCCTGCGGTACCCTGGGGCATAGACAGAGAAATGGATTCTGGACAAAAGGACTTTGGCCAAGGTGCTGGCCCCGTCCGTGATGCCGTAGCCAGGGAGATGCACCTCCAGAGGCGAATAGGCTTATCATATCTTATCATTGCTGGGACATGCTGGAACAATGAGGCAGACTCTACCGCAATCGATATAATTGTGGCACACATCCTTGCCGTGGCTAGCGGCTAGTTGTGGCATGGTGTGGCTAGATGCACGCACAAGCAAGACTGTTTGCCCCACTTTAAGGACACTTCTGAGTTCACAAAAAGGACAGTTCATGCTGGATTATGTTGATTAATTATGTTGATTATGTTCGGATGTTTCTTTTCCTACTAATGTTTGATTTCATTGGATTTCATGCATTGGGTGCTGATTCTGGTCATGACCAAAAAACTGAATCTGCTGCCCACGATTTACGTGGGGGTTGGGGCTCGCAGAGGCGGAGGGAATTTTCCTATCGTTCACGGGCTTTTCGTGAAGCTCTGGGCAAACCATGACCCCGCACTTGCCAGACTCTAAAGATTCTAAAGATTCTAAAGTATCCCCTGAGGTCACTCGTTCCTCACCTTGTTTATCCTTTTTCATTTGTGGAGTGCCGATATACTATGTCTGTGTCAATATGTTCGTCTTGGTGGCCTGAACGGCATCCGTCTCTCCCCTGATTGCCTGCCTTCCCAACCGTTGACTGGTGAGCGCCCTCCATATTGGAGAAGAGAACCGACTTTTGTCGTCCACTCTTGGGCATCTCCACCTCCCGCGACTTGGATGGAGCAGGGCCTGCACCTTGCATTGAGCAAAAACAAATCAAAACAGGCTATTTGCATCTATTTGCTTTCACAAGCCATTCTGACGGCAACTAGATACTTGGCCCCCCGACACCATACTGCACCTACAGAGCTCGCTGGCGACTCTGTAAAGCGTGTGACACGATCACGGACCAAGTCTATGCTTCCAGTGGTCGGAACCATGCGGATATTTTTGGCAGGCCGCGCAGATGCGGGAGATTTGCCATTGACAGCCGGAGCTGTCGAAGCTGTGGAAGCTGTGGAAGCTGGGGCAGCTGAGACAGCAGACCCTTGCAACTTTGGACTCAGCTGTGACTGACTGGAAGCGCTTTGAGCTGCCTGGGCTGCTTGAGCTGCTTGAGCCGCTTGGGCCGCTTGGGCCTCTAGCTGCTCGTGACTCTTTCGAAGGGCCTCAAGCTTGGAACGCAAATCCTCCACTGTGGCACGGCTATTTTTCAGCTCTTCTTCCAATTCGACTTCATGAGCCTTCACATGTTTCAACTCAGCTGCTGCAGCAGCATTCGCAGCACTGGCATCAGCAGCAGCCCTTTGCAGCTGCTCTACTTGTGCCTTGTATTGCTCCGCTTGGGATCTGTAGTGCTCCACTTGCGCCCTGCTTTCTTTCAGGTGACCTTGCTCTTCCTGAAGCAAGCTTCGCGCTTTGTGAAGCTCGCCTGCTACCTTGGCACTTTCCTTTTTGATGAGTTTGTGCCGCTGTACTTCCAGATGATGTTCTGACATTTTCTGGTCCTTGGCGGCTAGCCGATTGCGAAGCTGCCTCAATTCTCGCTTGCAGCTGCTGAACTCATCCTCTCTCAGGGGATCTCTTAGATAATCCTCACAGTTGTCCATGGCATCGGAGCATTCTGATGCTGCATCGTTGTCATTGATGGGAACCGGCGGAGTCGTTGAAGCTGAGATGCAATGCCCCTCGCGTCCTTCGTCCATCAGCCCCGGCCCGGCCAAGCCCGGAATGCAGGCTCTGTTGCCTAGTGCCGGCCGCAAAAGTTTCAGCCTTGGCAAATGAAGGCCATTAACAGCCGTGTTCTAATCTTACAACTTGCAACTAACTGAGAGCCGGGAGCACAGGACACGCATCAGGGTCATGAAGGAAAGTCAACTCGATGTGAATTGTTTTCAATAGACGTCTGCAAACTGAGTGCTTGTATGTGCTTGTCTACGACTACACGTGTCTATACATGTTTCAAAGGGGTGCTATTTGGCCTCCTCCAAAGGCTTTACATCTGGAAGAGGCCCACCAGCAAAAGGCCTCCGAGCTGTCCGAGCTGGGCCCCACTTTGCCGCTTGCAATTGCTCAAGATATTCCGCCCTGGCTGCCATTGCCCACTTCAACAAGGCGGCCTGCTGCACTTGCTAAGGGCAATCTCTGCTAAGGAAATCCTAAGTATCAAAGGGACAGCCATGGAAAGCCCGATGATGTTGGTCAGCTCTGATCCATGTATGCCGATGCGAGAAGTGATCCAATGCCGAAATGCTAAGCCTCTTGCAGCATAGCAGCCTCTCCTCGCTTGTTACCAGCCTGCCAATAATGATACATAAATATAAACTTCTTTGCTTACGTTTTTTGGGTGTACCATACTTCCAAAGAGTCGAACTTGTCAAACAATACTATGCAAGCAGAGATGCAGTTCGTGTGATTTTGTGGAAGTACAGTTGCCGAGATAAACCTTTTTACATTGGATCCCTGCATATGTTTGTGCTGCGTTCAAATTAGTCCAAGCAATGCCAAGCATTTTAGATAAGTGAAACCATTGTGGCAAATTCATGGTGAAGCCGAAATCCCACAACAAGAAACGCCTTAGCAAAGTTGTTCTTCTCCTTCTCCGCAATCTCCTGAACTTCCGTCAGTTCCTGCAAGGCATGTGAACAGCGGAAAGCTCCTGAATGCCTATGCTTGTCCTGCTTTACTGTGCCCCAAGATGTGACACACTGGAGGCCAAGCTCAGGAAGTAACTTAGAAAATATATGAAAATATATATACGGTAATTGTTGACATGTTTTGACTGTGTTTTGAGCTTTCTATCCTATCTCATTCTATCCCACATTCCTAGCCCGATTCTCTTCCAAACTGCAGCCAAATCAGAATTACTCGAACCTGATCAATTTGGACTGCGAGCATGCGCTTGCCATCAATCATCGCACGCAGCACATCTGGTAGCGGGCCCCTGTCAAGCTTGAAGCGATTGAAGCAGAATCAAAAAGAGCGAAGTTCTTTCTTTCAAACGTCTTGTCGCTGGGGTAAGTGCTCTCCATCTGACCCGATTCCGCGCAAGATCTCCAAAGCCTCATAGGGGATCATGTCTCACCCTAGTCAGCCAGGGCCATGTCAACAATAGCATTGCCGCATCCTACACGTCCCTCCAATCTCCTAGATTGAACACATGGGTTTCAACAACACCCAGACCCTCCCAGACCCATCTTGTTGAGATGTCGACAGCTGTTGAGTCCTGCGGCAATTCAAACCTATCACACCTCACACCAACCTACAAGAAAGGCCAAAAGCTAACTGAGCAGCCCTTGCCTTCAAGCTCTCTTCTGCTTTCCCTGCCTAACACCAAGAACCATGCAGACATTGACATGCCAAGACCAACTCAAGGCCATAGAAGATCATATGATCATTCCGCAGGAATTCATGTAGATTCAAGTCCAAGTGCAGTCGACGTAGCATGCCAGGCCTTCAGGCTCTTCTCAGAAGCTGTTAGCTTCAATGCTGCCTTGCATTGACTAAATGCGATGGCCAAAATGAAGCCACCGGGGCAACAAACCTCCGTCCCTATGATACGAATACACATACATATCCACACGCACGCACATATATATATACACATACATACAAAACTTTTAAAACGATATACACGAGTGCATACACATATAGAACTACATCATATACATATTATATATATAATTATATATAGTTATATAACTATATAATTACATATAATTATATATATATATTGTATTATATTATGTTATTATTATATTATATTATATTATATCATTATTATATCAAACCAAGTTGTCTAGTGGAAGCAGGACCACCACGATGGGAGGCTTTTGACGATAGTTCGGGCCCTATGACGACGGAGTGGCTATGTCACTACGACGGCACGACAACAGCATGACGACGACATGACGACGAGGCCACGACGGTGCGACGACGGAGCGACGACCGTCATAAGCCTGGGTCCGGCGTCCAACCCCAGCTTATGACATGTCAGAAGCTGGATTCGGCGCCGAACCCGGGCTTATGACATGTCAAACCCGGGCTTGTGACGGTCGTCGCGCTGTCGTCGCATCGTCGTGCATGTCGTCGTCAAGCAGTCGTCATGCCGTCGGTCTATCGCCGTCGTGCCGTCGGCACATCGTCGTCGTGCTGCTGAGCTATCGTCGTCAGGCCGTCGGCACATTGTCGTCGTGCCGTCGTCTCCATCGTCATATCGACCCGTCGTGATTTTTCATATCCCACTATAGTGCATGTCTTTTGAATTATGCTAAATTAATCTAAATTAATCTAAATTATATTATCTTATTTTAAATCCATGCATTGAAGGGTGCCCTCATGGCTGTCTTGTTTCAAAGAGCCTTTCCTGCCTGAAAGCAGTCCCACAATGTCCCACTGGAGCTGCGGCCTCCTTTCTATCAGGCATTCCGGCAAGAAGTCCAGCCCACACGGCCACACGAATCCTGAGATGTGATCCAAACACCCCAGGGAAACAGCATGAAACCACAATATTCGTGAGGCAATTATTCTTGATGAGTCAAATCTGGTGCTCAACATCGGAGTTTTGCAAAGAGAACATGTCTTGGAAAAATAAAATAAAAACCCCAGCACCTGTACCGATCCAAGAGATGATCTAAGCAATCTAAGCCTTGACCTTCCGTTTGGTATCACAATTTCAGTGACCCAGGATGACCTAGGATGGACCTAGGTGTATATGGTGTATTCACAAGATTGCATAAGATTGCACAATGTTGGCAACTGCCACGATGTTCTGAGAGCCTGGCAAAGTGGCACAGGTGAAGTGCCAGTTCTGTTGCCGGTCCCTTTGGGCGTAACCGGAGGCCCGGCTGAGCCAAATGAGCGGAAGCAAAAAGTGCCTGAACGCATTGGTAGGAGACTTGGCACATCTTGGCGCAGTGCAAAAGCGGCTAAACGTGCCTTGAGACCGAAGAAGCTTGGAATCAATAGGAATGAAGATGAATCAGAGTGAAATTAAATTTGAAAGCGAAGAATCCTTTGCAACCCCTTTCCCTTTGCACATCCATTTCTTGCGTCAGCTGTCACAACTTCATTCTGTCCAAAGATGTCAGACTGTTCACAGCGTCGCCAATGGATTCGCTGAGCAGCATCGTCAAGCACCAAGCCTGAGCTGAAAGCTCAATGACAGATTCTCTGGAAATGTGGGATTTCTTTGTTCAACCTTTTGCACGGGGAATTCCAAACAATTGTCACAATGTCTTATACTATTTTGCAGTTCTAAATAGAATTCAGAAAGCGTCATGATTATCCTGGTACATTTTCCTGCAAAGACTTCAGCTCTTGCAACTGCCACCGCGCAACAACCCCAAAATAATAACAGCTGCTAAAAACAACAACGATGATGATATATGATACAATGCTAAATCATTCATATTGTATCGTACTGTTATTATTGTATATTATTGTCATTTACTATTGGTTGGTATTAGCCGCTATCAGGTACTATTACGGTTACTATATAATCTATGTATATAATTCATATGTGTGTTACTATATATTAAACTACAAACACAGGCTCAAGAGCAAGCGCGGCCACAGCCACGGGCACAACCATCACAACATATCACAACATATGACAACACGCTAACCAGGGAAATAAAAGATAAAAGCAAAATTAACTAACCCCCGTGTGTTTGGGTACAGGTGCAACAGTTTGTTTAAAAAAAGCTCTCTGCCATGGAGCTGGAAACTCCAACCGCGAGTTCCACGGCTGCCAGCAGCTCCTGTGTCAGCAGGGAAGAATTTAACAAATCAGGGAAGCAAGGGGAGATATATGTTTTATATATATATATATACATATATATATATATATTTATATTTAGAGAGAGAGAGAGAGAGATCCAAAGACAGCGAATGGCTGTAGTTGATCCAAGCTGTGCATTTATCCATGGAGTGCCTGTACCAGTTCCAGCGAGAAATGATGCCCTGAAACATCCAAGGACTTCAAAGTGCATCGCTCAAGGGCAGCTGGCAATTCTGCTGCCTGGGATGTGATGACATGTGATGGTAAGATATTTGTTAAGATATTGAATACATGCCAAGAGGATCCATGAGGCTTTAGATCTGACATGATCTGACATGATTATCATGATTTGATACGGTATTTTTATGTGGCAACGTCAAGTCCAACTTCGCGGCTGATCCGGAATGTTGCAAGAGATCAGTCCAGAAGGATCGCAACATATGTCATGGAAGAACAGCGGTAGCCAGAAATTCACAAGGCATACAGATGTCTATAGCGCGTCATGCTTCATAACTGCAACGTATGGCATCATTGCCACAGAATAGATGGAAAGCAGCTACTCTTATTCATACGTGGCTGGCTGCTTACTTCATATGGAGAACTGGTGAGAATTGAAAGTGACACTTCGTCAACAAACACCGGAATTTGTCCGAGCGACCCCCTTGTCACATAGAGAGGTTCTTCGAAGTGCCAGGTGGCGAATGGGAGTCCTGTCACTCAGGGTGCGCCGATTCCGCAAGACAGCGGGCAAAATAAATCAGAATGATATGAATGATGAATGATTTCACTGAGTCTGTTCAGTCTTGACACAGAATCCTGGGTAGCAGTTGAAAAAGCTTAGAAAGGCTTGCTGACGTAATGCGGCGATTGTCATCAAGTGAAAGATTGACAAGTCTGCAGCTCGGCGCTGTTAGCATTTCGCAAAGCTGCTGGATGCTCTTGTCCTGCGACTTGCTTAACGCAATGGGCTGCTTTCAAGGGGAGTTTATGAAAGCTGGTTTCAAAGGACAGCCAGGACATCTCGTGCATTGAGAAGTGCTATATAAGACGTGCTAAGGGTTTACTTCCGCCCAGACTTCCTGTGAGATGATGTCCTATATCCCTACACTGACAGTGCCGTGACGCAACCAGGTCATACAAGGTCAATCCAGGTCGATATGCTCAAACAAAAACTGGTACTTGGATGCAGTTGGTTTCATTCAAACGTACATAACGTACTCAAACATCTCAAACCATCTTCAAAAATGAAAGCGGGTGGAAACCGGCGGAAACTGCATAACAACCCCCGTCATTCAATGTGTTCTCCGAGAGGTTAAGCATCTCGACCTGCCCTCTGGATACCAAGTCTGCAAGTCGCTGAATATCTTTGCAGCGGTTGCCGTGAAGATTGAGACTGGCAAGATGTATGGCGCGGGAACGCAAGGCACCACAGAGCGCAGCCACCGCATGGTCATTCAAACTATTTTCTGAGATGTTCAGGTGGGTCAAACTCTGTGGCAGTCCTTGCCATAAGGGTGACCAAGCATCGCTGGAAGGCCCAGGACATCTCAGGATGGTCAATGACTGCAATGACCGGACCTGTTGTGACTCCAGTGCACAAACTGCAGGAGGCGTGGTCGCCTCAGCTTGTGGATGCGGACCTAATTCGACATCTATGGCCTCAGTCGTCTCAGCATCGAAATCAAAGAGATTCATCTCAGACCCTTCAAATCCTTCAGGCCCCTCGTCATCCAGGATCTCAACTGTCTCAACTGTCTCAACTGGGAACATGAGGCTGTCGAGGGCACATCCCAGCAGCTTAAAGTGGTGGACCTCTAACGCCAAGGAGTCGAGTTTCAGGTTTCGAACTTTGGACATTTCAGGGGCAAGCGCTGCCAGACTTTGTTCCAAGTCGATCACGTTGCAAAGGGCGATCTCTCGCCACACCTCTCACAGTCACATCGACCCTCAACCAAGATGTCATCTATATATATATATATATCATTGTATTTCTGTTGCTATGTCATGCTATGTCATGCTATGGCATGCTATGTCATACTGTCAACTACTTGGCAGGGAGCTTGTTAACTTTAGTCTGGACCCTAAACCAAGGGTCTATTTCGATTGTCTGTGTTACATGCCGTGAATTGAATTTTCCATCTTTAGGCCTTTTGCCTCCCCGTAAGCCTAGGGTCTAACAAGAAATTCCCAGCTCCCCAGGTTTTGACCATCAAGCCACCAACTTCACCAATGTTTCTTTTCCGGTCGCTCGATCGTTTCCCTGGGCCGTGGTGCCTCATGTGGGCAATGTGTGGAATCCAAGTTGGATTGCCAGGATGGTCCCGCGCAAGCAGTGGGGCCAATTCTGGGAAAACACGAGAGAAAGTTTATCAATTCTTTGTAGGATCTTTTTGCGACGCAGCACTGTTTCATACTATTTCCATTTGAGCCCACTGCTTTTCCCCGGTGCTTTCTGGGGGAACCTACAAGTCAGACTCCTCAGCCTGACCTTCCTCATCGTCCTCATCCTGAGCCAGCGCATTTTAGAACCCTGAGAGGAAATCAAATTAGAAAAGTTTGGCTATATGAGCCTGTTTGTATAAATTGGTTCCATCAGACCACAAGAAAAAGTCATTGATTTGGAGTGCAGAAAAAGGAACCAAGTGGTGATGAGGTATCTGCACAAAGGTGCAAAACATGTT
>Ga0126342_10005635_pt1 | contig 21931 bp, 14 predicted proteins | sample Cyp1metagenome_FD_92528 | JGI IMG/M metagenome (GOLD analysis project Ga0126342, IMG submission 92528) | Coral microbial communities from Lord Howe Island, Old Settlement Bay, Australia - Cyphastrea 1 metagenome | ecosystem: Host-associated > Invertebrates > Cnidaria > Coral ... | reverse complement strand
CATTGGAAAAACATAGTGTTTCGCGACTTTCCTACCTTTTCGCGCATCTGCATCTTCTTTCTTCTGACTCTTTCTCTTCTACTCTTCTCTCTTCTAATCTTTCTCTTCTCTCTGCCTCTGCCCGTATTCTGCTTTTCATCTGTCCATATTGACGGAAGATTGGCTTCTAAACTTCCTTCGATTACATTTGTTTTTCAAAAAATGATTTCTCACATTGTAACTAAGATTGAAGCTTTTGAAGCAGATGATGATCAAGAAGAGCAGGAAGAAGGAGAAATGGAGAGAAACGTCAAGCCTACCAAGAACAAGGTGTTGTCAAAATCAGAACTGTACAAAGCATACGCTGGGAAGGGTCCAACACGAATGGTGGCAGAATTTCTCATTTCCGAGCCAGAGCTGAAGTCCCATGCTGTACTTGTCACAGAGATCTCCGCGCCCTTGGAATCTAAATACGTATCTGGCATTGAAGCACAGCAAGATTTTCAGTCCATGCGAAGATGGAATGTACTTAGATCATCAGGACAATCATGGTGGGAAACGGGAAAAGAAATTGTGGCTCGCTCCTTTTCTGCAGACCTGTCAGAGAAGCTTGGTATCTCCCCCCCTCTCAAACCACCTTTGACATTTGATCCTGAGCAAATTTGGATGGTTGAATCTTGGCCTTTGCCCTTGGAACATTGGTTCTTGTTGCTGCTTAGCCCTCAAAAAACCCTGCTTTTGGTTGTATCAGTAATAATTTGAATAATCACTAGTTGGATGGGCCCCCCCAGTCATAAGTTGGTTTATAAACCATTATAACCCCCATTAGCTATAGTTATATCTACCATAAACCATGGTTAAACCACTTATGAACCAACTGAACGCTATCTTGGGGGCCCCACCCTGTAGTTGGATGGATGATTATTATTATGGATCAACCCAATAATGACTAGTTTGGTGGTTTGGAACATGTTTTATGACTTTCCATTCAGCTGGGAATTTCATCACCCCAACTGACTATATATCGTATTTTTCAGAAGGGGTAGGTCAACCACCAACCAGATGACATTATATTCATAGTTACTCTCTGGTAAACTAACGGTTTGTGAACTGGAAAATCACTATTTTTATAGGTAAATCATCTATAAATGGTACATTTTCCATAGCCGTCATACCACCAACCAGTGTATATTATATGTTAATATATATCCTATATCATCTATAAGAAACCATATATCATATATTATGATCCCATTTAACTATTAGAAACCAGCATCTTTCAACCAGATGACCATGTTTCAGGAACGCTTCCAACCCACCTGCTGCAGGTCGTCCCGGCTGCCGTCGCCTTGGGCCGCCGTTGGCTTCGTGCGAAGTGAGACTTTGGGGTACCTTGGCAGCGGCGCAGCGGCACTGCGACCTGAGGTGATGTAAACATAGAAAAACTATGGAAGGATCCACCATTTTTTGTGGGTGTAATTCAACTAATAGAATAGAATATATATATATCCCATCATATATATATATATATATATCCCATCATATATATATATATCCCATCAGGGTTTTGTTCGGGGGTGGTACCCTCTGGTTATTTAACATAGCCATGGAAAATGGCCCATTTATAGATGGTTTACCTGGGTTTACCTATTGAAAATTGTGATTTTCCATGGCTATGTTAGTCATAACCAGAGGGTATTTGATTAGGGATCCGGCCTGGTAAACGTTTACAAAAAACTATGGAAAGATCCACCATTTTTAATGGGTAAATCAACTATTTCTATGGGCAATTTTCAATAGCTACGTTAGTTTACCGGAGGGTAACCTGCAATTTGGGACATGATTTTGCCGATGGTGATTTGTTGGAGATGGTCTATGGTTTTTACGGATGGTTTAGGGTTTATCACATTGTGGTTTTGCTCCAAAAATTGGACTGTACGCTCTACAAAAGGTTGCCCAGGAGCCTTGAGCTGGAACATACGGTGACAATCCTTAGGAGTTGGTAGCACACCGTTTTCAGTCAAGCCCATAGATTTGTGTATACAAGTTTGGTGTCGGCGATACATATTATCATCAACTTGATTCAAGCAAAGTATGTAAATCGGGATCCAACACAATTCTGAAATACCAGCAACATTTTGATTCCAACATGTAGTGATCAAGTACCAAGCCGGGTTTCGATTGGGTGCACTTTCATACAATGGGATGGAAACATATCCAATGAATATCCAATTATATGGCTGTTTCCTAAAATGAGAGTACCCCCTAATCATCCATTTGATTTTCGGAGTTTCCATTGTATACCATCCATAAAATGGGGATCCTCTATTTAAATATCCCATTATTAACCCTCTGGTAAACATACAAAAAGCCATTGAACATTGCCATGCATTGCCATTGAGTTCGTTGATTTACCCATTAAGAATCATAAATATTTTCCTTAGTTTTTTGTAAACGTTTACCAGAAGCTAATCCAACCTTTTAAGTTCTTGGCTTTCCCCCCTTCTCTGTGGAGTTTCCATTGTAAACCATCCATAAAATGGGGATCCCACTGAATTTACCATCGAAAAATCCCACTGATTGACCTCATTTACCCATGAATAGCATGGTGGATTTATCCTATAGTTTTTGGTTAATTTACCGGATTTACCCATGAAAAATCCCACTAATTTACCTGATTTACCCATTCAAAATGGCTGATGTATGATACCCTCTGGTAATGACATTCACAGTTTGCTTTTGAAAAATATGGCCCATTTATAGTTAATATCCCATAGGATCCATGTATGGTATATATGGTAACATTTACCATCAATATACCCCCAATGTTAGCATATATACCATACATGGATCCTATGGGTATATGTTCAAATACCCATTCGAAGTGGTGGATCTTTCGCACGAAAAATGGATCTTTCCCATGTTTTTTTTCTACCCGCGGCGAATCCTTCACGACGAGGTCCAGGTGGCACTCGGGGACGGTCCCCGGAGGTATTGGCCGGAAATCCTGGACATCATCCGAGGCAAAAAATGGTGGGTTTTTCCAGACTTAGCATGGGATCATGGGAATATCATTCATGGACATGGAATGGTATATATGGTATATAATTATGAATATAATATGGTATATATGGTATATATCATATATGATTATGAAGCACTATTTTTGGGAATATATGGTATATATATATATATTATGGGTAATTTTGATCACGACCGAAGCCTGTTCTCACTCACCATAATCATAGTTAGTACATCCCCTTTTATGGCCCGACAATACAGGTCAGTGAAATATTATGGCCTTTACCCAGATATATGGTTTATGTTTTTATAAATAATTGATGGGATCGTAGGACTTAGCATGGGATCATTGGTATTCCCATTATATTCCATATATATATATTTACATATATATATATATTTATATACATATATATATACATATATATATATATACATATATATATATACATATATATATATTTATTCCATTATATCATATGGAATATGAATGGAAGATGTTCCATTTTCATGGGAATTAAAATGGGGGTACAATTTGTTATTAATGGAATATCAATGGGAATATCATTAATGGAATATATTAAATATAAATGATGGACTATATAATGGGAATATCATGGGGATACAATGGAATATGTTCATGAGATATGATTGGTCTTACCCTTCGGTGATAGGAGCTGTATTTTGTATTTTGTGTTGTTCAATGAGGCAAAATATCAGATTCATTGTGATTTCGCATGATTTATGATGATTTGGCATGATTTATGGAAATCGGGCGTATCCTCTAGTAATTGAATTTTGCTATTGGATTCATTTTTGAGGATTTTTGAACATATTATTGTTAAATCACCATGAAATATCCCATTATATCCCCATTACCCGCTATTGAAAATGCTGATTTCGTTCATTGATGTTCCCTGATTTACCTATTCAAAATTGTGATCTTCCATAGCTATGTTTTACCAGCGGGTATTCAATGGTGCAACATATTGGATGAATTTTCGATAGTGAAAAAATATCATTGCTGAATGATACTGAGGAAAAGTGGGCGGTTGAATGGGGTCAAAATGTTTCATAACCATCAATTAGAGGAGTGTTACGGAGTCAAAACACAAACAAAGATATGAACATATACTGGTTGGTGTTTTTCCATATATTGGGAATAATAATCCCAACTGACTAACATATTTCCGAGGGGTTGAAACAACCGAACCAGTATAACATATTCCCCTGTTGGTGAGTGATTGCTATTTTATGGGGATTTAGCCACCTAAATATTGGAGTTATTGTACAATGTGGGGCCCCCTAGTTATAAGTTGGTTTGTAAGCCCCAATAACTATAGTTATAAGTACCATAAACCATAGTTATTGGAGTTACAAACCAACTTAGATATCTTGGGGGCCCCACTTTGTAGAACATTTGGAAACATGTTGATAAATGACTATGACTACACTTTGGAAACTTTGTAGAACACTTTGGAAACTTTTGATAAATGATTGTTGATTGGCTATGACTTGGAGGTTGTACTGCCTGTAGGACTTTTCATATACTATAGTTCTGGGTAAATTATAACGGACTTACTGTGACCTCACTGGAATCATGGTTAGTAAGGGAAATCATCCCCAAATGGCCTTAATTCAGGTTAGTGAATTATTCAAATTTATCCAGATATACTATAGTTGGCAGGATGCCTATTGAACCAGTATTTGCCAAACAACTTGGGTGATGTTCGAATGGGCACAAAACATTTCCTGTTTGCAGTCATGGCTACGCTCGTCCTTGAGCAATCTAAACTGGCTGTGGAAAATCTTTGTCTAGATTGCAGATGATTCTGCTACCAAGAATGATCATTGCATGGTAGTTTTCCTAAAGCCAGCTTTGATGGTTGGAGTGTAGACTACCAGTTGAAATCCAAATGTGTTTGATGTTCCAATCCTTATGTTTAATGGTGTAAAAAAACATGTGTTATATGTTAAGATGATGACTATCCCAATGTCTGACAAGTTTTGATGGTGAAATCATCCTTTGCGATCATTTTCGGGGTAGAATCCGAATTGTTGATCGTTAACTCTATGAACGTTCGATCATATTTGGAGGTTTCCTAAAATGGTTTAACGGAAACCTCCAAATATGATGGTTTAACGGAAAATCCTATATTTAAAATGGGGGTACCCCCAAATCATCCATTTTTATAGCTTGGATTTTCCGTTAAACCATCGGAATTGGCGTGCCCCCAATGTCAAGAAGCCTCCATTTTGATGTGCTAAGCCGGGCGGTTCAGACTCGCCAAGGCCGCTGAAGCCGAGAAGTCGCGGCTCTCGCAAGCTTGGCGGTCGCCGTCTCTTGGAAGCATTGGACATTGGGGATATCCTACCTGGTGGACCTACTTAGTAGGCTACAGGATGGGGCCCCCCAGTGATGTGAACGTTGGTTTATAAACCATGAAATAACCCCCATTAACTATAGTTATATCTACCATAAACCATTGTAAAACCACTTCTAAACCAACTTAGCTATCTTGGGGGCCCCACCCTGTACCCTCTGGTAAACTAACAGAACTGTGGAAAGATCCACCATTTTAAATTAAACGGCAATTTTCAATAGCTATTTTGACATAACCAGAAGGTATATCCCTACTTAGATGGGCCATAGGAAAAAACGCGATTCCTGTAGAAACTGGGGTTAAACCAGCAAAAAAAAACAATAGAATAATCCATTTACTAAGTAGTTAACTAACTCTATGGCCCATCTAAGTACAGGCTGGTGCCCATTGCGTTCGTGAGTTCGGGATTCGTTGGTGCAAATGTGTGTCCAATGTCACAGGCTGGTTTTTGTGGGCGATATATCGAACTAGTTTTCATGGGATTATTGATTATAATCCATTTATAACTGGATGATTTATAACCATCACCAAAAAACACTACCCTCTGGTAAACATACAAAAACCCATTTTATGGGATTCTAAGCCATTTATAACTGGAGGAGGGACCACCTTGTAGGAAGAAGCATTGGATTTGCCTTTCTGGATTATCTTGCAGAAGTATCCCATATTTCCACATGTTTCCACTTTCCACATTTCCATTTCTTATACTCGGCGAACTACCCACGGATCGTGTAGGCCGAGTAGGCTTCATCCACAAAAAATCTACTTACTAAGTGGGATCATCCACCAAGTGTCATTGGGATTCCACCCTCAAATCATCTACCCGGCCTGGTTTTTACATACAAAAAGCTATTGAAAATGGCCATAGAAATAGTGGATTTACCCAGTAATAGCATGGTGATTTTCCATAGTTAGGTTAATTTACCAGAGGGTAAGATTGGCCATGAGCAATGATGGTCAAAGTACCCTTTGGTAATGACAAACAGTTTGCGAACTGGAAAATTGCAACCCCTATCATTGTCTCAAGCAGTTGATTGAGCCATTAATAATATCCATGTTATCCTCTGGTAAACTAACATAAATATGGAAAGATCCATCATTTTTTAATGGGAAAACTCACGAACTATAGCTGGCCATGTTCAATAGCTGTATGTTTGTCATTACCAGAGGGTATATAGATTACCAGAGGGTATACATCACCTATGATTTTCCCATTTTAATAGGAAATTCGATGAAATATACCAATCGTTTGGGAAATTCTATTAAACCTCCATGAAATCCCATTGAATCACCATCATATATCCCATTAAAACACCATTATAACGGCTATACCAGCTGGTTTTTTGGAGACTGGGAAAAAATGGTTTCTAGTCCATGTTTTCAACGGCTGCAAATCAACCAGGGGTGTATCTTTCAAGCATGAAATTTCCGGATACAAATGGGAAGAATGAGACAACCCCCACATAGGTTTATGATATGTTTATGATTGGCTTTGCCCCTGAAAGGGATTCTTGCCCCGAAGGCTTGGTACATGGGATAGTATGGGTAAATGTGTCTACCACATCAATTGGTAACATTTATTGGGATATATACCCTCTGGTAAACTAACATAACTATAGAAAATCATGTGTTTTTAATGGGTAAATCCACTATTTCTATGGCCATGTTCAATAGCTTTTTGTATGTTTACCAGAGGGCAACCACCAGTGTGATATGGCTGTGTCTGAAGATGGGTATACCGTACAATTTTGCATCTCAGTGAGTGAGTAAGAAGCATCTGCACCCAGTTCTATGTGGCATATCCCCCAGTGTTTGTGCTTGGGCAAGGTTTAATCATCAAAAATGTACTTTTGGTTTAATAATGAAAGGTAGGGATTTTGCCAAATTGAACCAATATATCATGATATATCAGATATCATCAAAAAAGGTAATTGACATTGGGGTATGCCCCGCAAAGGGCGTCTTAATAGGGCAAATGATGATTCAGTAATGCAGGTAAAACGACAATAAACCATCCCCCAAATCACCATCAATAGGTGGTATAAACCCTTCCCATTTCATTAACCCATTAATCATATTCCACTTTATTCAATCATCATTCATTCATATCCCATGAATAAGGCATCAAGAATACTTGGTGGATCATCCCACATTAATCATCTGGTTGGTGGTTTGGAACAGGATTTTTATTTTTCCATATATTGGGAATTCCATCATCCCAACTGACGAACTCATATTTTTCAGAGGGGTAGGGCTCTACCACCAACCATATATATATATACACATATCACATATCATATAAACATAAATATATATATATATATCCCACAACAAACATATCCAACATTAATCATCTCCCGAGTTAAGTTTGGCCCTTTTACTGGTGCAGGACCGACGACATCGAGGATTTCATACGTCAAGGTTTTCGACCAAAAGCAGCGTTTTTTTCTGGTGTCGTCAAGGTTTTGTGTAGCCATGAACCATTAACTGATTACCCATTGAACATCTTCTTTTACATGGTAGCTTACTGTATTTAGATGTATTTCTTACAATAATTGGGAGGCACAACTGGATGAAATACTCTCTGGTAATTCAACATAGCTATTGAAAATGGCCCATAGAAATAGTTGATTTACCCATCAAAAATGGTGATTTTCCACAGTTATGTTTGTTTACCGGAGGGTAACCCTTAACTCATTAATCGGACTGGTTGGTGGTTTGGAACATGAATGGATTATGACTTTCCAGAAACAGTTGGGAATCTCATCATCCCAACTGACTATGACTCATATTTTTTCAGATGGGTTGGTATACTCAACCACCAACCAGTGGATATACAAGCAAGAATTTATATGGAAATTGTCGCCAAAAGAGCCATAGAGAGGTCAATTTGGTGGTCAGAGTTTCCACGACTTTGCACGAGTTTGACCCAGAGATGCCCACCTGGGAGATATCAAGTGAATCAATGGACTGGGAAAAGAAGTCGGTCATTCCGCATGATTCACATTAATGTAACCTGATTAACTTGATTATCATATGATATATGTAACCTTGGATTGTGAAATCATTACATGACCAGATTATCATATGTCTCTTGGATTTATGAAATGAAATAACCATTATAGCTTGGAATAACCATTATAACTTGGATTTATGAAATGAAATAGGCATACTAAAATTCTAAAACATTGCCCCATCCATTATGAAACCATGGTATGGGATACACACACAGTTATACTAGTCATTATGATTTGCCAATAAACATGTTTCCTGCGGTGTGTTTGTCTACAATTCATGCACAAAATAAGTTAAGGGACATGTCTTGTATGAGTTTAAAAAACCGCCTAAAACGGATGATCTACAATTGAACCCACCAAAATTGGTGGGTTGTTGGGTACCGCATCCTGCCCCATCACCATTGAATATACATCCTGCCCCCACCTGCAAAACCAGTGAAAAACTCATCCTGGTTCTGAAGTAGGTACCCCAAAATCCATGGTTAATCAATGAGAGGATGTGTGATATACCCCAACAGGTCTTGCTTTCCATGACTTTCTCTCCGTCTCTGGTGTGTTTGGAGCCTGATAAATGAGTAGATATGCCACCCTCAACATGAAGTAACCAATCAAAAATAATGTATATTACCCTCCGGTAATTTAACATAGCTATTGAAAATTGCCCATTTATAGATGATTTACCTAGTAAAAATGTTGATTTAAAAAAACATATGTTAGATTACCAGAGGGTACTATAAATAAAATTCAAACATCAAACATCAGAATTCAACTGATTATAAACCCGTCAAAAACTTGGTGAATGCGAAAATGGGCTTTTTTTCCGGCCTTGAGAGGTCCCTTGTACCAGCGACTTCTTCTCATTTGTCCTGCTCCTGCCATAGCGGAGTGGATGGACAAGGCTCAGGCCTCTCTGAGGGGTGGCATCCAGATGCCGTAAACCATTTCGAAATGGTGAAGAGGGGTCGCCATGTTTGATTGATGCCAATTACTTATTGAAAACATTGGTAATTGAATGTGGCGAATACCCTTTAGATTGGTAATTTTCTAAACATTGCTCTAATTATGATTGGTTAATTGAATCACTTTTCTAAAGTTTCTGAAGGGTATTGCAAAATTACTTGTTGAAAAGTGATTCAATGACATTCCAAAAATTATTGAATATTAATCCCATCAAGTCGAAAAATTATGTGGAAATTCCCCACTAAACCATGGTTTCGTTTAGGGGGTGTTTAATATTAGCAGGAAGGAATTAATATTCAATAATTTGGGTTCCATGAACATTATTAGAACAATATATTATATTGAAAAGTTATTCAATAACATCAATAACTAATTAAATTATTGAGTATGAATATGATTGTTCCAAACATTATTATCCCATCATTAACAATGATATTATTAACTTTTTAATATCATCCAAGATGATGTTATTCAGTAATGTTGTTCCATCCAAATAATAACAATAAGTTCTAATGATGTTTTTTGTTTGATGGATTTGGATTTCCGGTGTCCATCGATGTCAGATGCTCCAGGCGATTGCCGTCCGGATCCTCATGGGGCAGTGGGCAACATCCCGGCAGGGATCATTCTGACTAGGGATATGCCTAGTAAATGGATCTGGGTAAATTTGATCACGACCTCACTGTTCTCCCATACCCTGGAATCATGTTAATAAGGGGAATCATCCCCAAATGGCCATAATTCAGGTTAGTGAAATATCATAATTTTACCCAGATGGATGTAAATGGGGATAGAACCATGGAACCTACCACTTTACTGTTATGAAACGGAGTTAGAATGGGAAGAAATGGTTTTTTCTAATCATGGCAACCCCCGATGTTGAGCACCCCGTGGGCTGTTCATTGCGGCGGGACCCATTTTTCGTAGCAAATCATCCCTGAAAAAGCGGGGCACGCAATGCGTTTTTGATCACAGGCTCACCCTCTGGTAAACTTACATAGCTACGAAAAATCACCATTGTTTTATAGGTGAATCAACTATAAATGGACCATGTTCAATAGCTACTGTTAGTTTACTGGAGAGTATCAATCCGGAATTGACATAATTTGGACATAGTACGGAAGGCAAACCGGTCCTCCGCAGACCTAGCGCGGCCATTGATTTAGAGTGCAGCACTTGAAACAAATCATAAAGTTGGTCTTGTATTGAGCTTCCCCTTTTTTGTTTTTTAATGCCCAAGCCTGTACTGCCCAACTGTTTTGGCATCCAGCAGTTGGCTCATTGCTAGCCCAGGAGCAGTTGAGAGTTGGCACCATTCTTCCTCAAGAGATGGAAGAGCAGGCAGCGCTTGGCGTGATTGGAAGATCTTGGAAGAGATGAGAGGTCACAGAGACGGATGGGATAAGCTTAGGTTGGATTACCCGAGAATCAAACATGGCAATTAATGGATGTCCTATTTAAATCCCATTTAGAACCTCTATTTATCGTATTAAAAACAGTTGGATTTTCCAGCAAGCCATGTAAAAGATGACAGGGTTTAGGGTATATTGGAGTCGATTAGATTCGATTGGATTCGATTTATGCCATTTTGTATAAAACCACCATGAAATTCCATAAAAAAACACCATAAACCTACCATACAATCCCACTAAACCCCATCATGGTGTTACTTTGATTGGATTAACCCAGTCATACCCAGTCAGTCCCAACGGGTCCTTGGGGGATGAGTAAAAATAATCAATCCATCAAATGATACCTCGGGGTGGGCCAGCGAAAAAAAGATCACAAAATCACCAATTTGGGATGGTTTATCAGGGAAATTCCCATTAAAATGGATGATAACTAGGGGTACCACCATTTATGGAATATGATGTGGATGGTTGCGAAATCTATGGAAAAAAAAACTATAGAAAATCTAGTGATGATTGGGATAATGAACTACTAGTGAATTTATAATTTTCCTGCGCAATCTGATTTGGATGGGCCAGCGAAATCCTGAACGACCTTGGATGGTTGACCTTGGATGGTTGGAACCATATAAATAATGGGATGTTTACCACCGTTTCCAACTGGTGATTCGGATTTCGCTGGCCCATCCACCGTATGGATGAACAGATAAACCCATGACTAGTTCGGAGATGTTCGGATAAAACAAAAAGCAAGGGATTACCATAAACCATTGAGCCAATATTGAATCCCTAGTGTTAATGATGAGTCATCATTCTTCCTATCGTAATTCCTATTGTTGATTTCCCCAACAATTTATACATCACATGGCAATGCAACTTGACCATGGCAAATATGACTAGGTCAACCAACTGGATGGGTAGTTTAATCCTTGAATATGTTGCTGTAAATAGGGATGGGTAGAAACTAATCCTGAATAGTCTTTTGCAATAGGAATATCTACGTTCACCAGCTAAGAATTTTATTTCTTGCAGGGTGTCTGGCTGATTGGCAATGATGACTGCTGGCTTGGCACATGAACCATGAATGCTCGTGACTAAAACGACTTTCGAAGATTCATTGCTGGGCTTACCCTCTGGTAATTTAACATAGCTATTGAAAATGGCCATAGAAATAGTGGATTTTCCCATTAAACATGGTGATTTTCCATAGCTATGTTAGTTTACCAGGCCGAGTATGACACATGGGTGAATCAGTGCTGGAAAAAAGAACTCAATCCATTGGTGAATCATCATTTTTCCTGTGATTCAATGAGAATGCCGATTTTTGGGGGGTATACTACCCTTTGGTAAACTAACATAATAGTGGGATTTACCAATATGGTAGATGATCATAGTTGGATTAGATCATTATTTCATAGATAGATTATGATTTATGATGGATACCCTCTGGTAAACTAACATAACTGTTGGAAAATCACAATTTTTAATGGGTAGATCAACTATAAATGGCCATTTTCAATAGCTTTTTGTATGTTTACCAGAGGGTAATAAGTGGGTTATATAACCACAGTTTTTTGGGGGGTTACGTCCCAAGTTATGGAGCTTAAAATCCCATAGTGATACAGTTTTACCTTAGTTATAAATATAAATAATACCCCCATGAATAATCACAACTCATTAGTTATATATCCATGATTATACCCATTAGTTATACACATATATATATACATAGAATTATCACTTCACCTTTAATATAGTTATATGATGTTATATGTTCAGAACCACATCCAAGACGTGCGCAACTGTTGATGTGGCGCACCTTTCCACTTCGACGAATGCACTTATCTGCCAGATGTCCAAGCGCATTTACCACTTGTACTTGTTGGGGACCTGGAGGGACTCCTGGAGACTCCTGGAGAGACCTGGGACCCAGCGATTTGGCAGATTGAAATTGCTTTCGTTAAATTTTGGTGATCTGATTGAACCTCTACAGAAATTAGTAGATATATATATATATAATGGAATATCCCCACTAAAAATATGCTATGACATATTGTTTATATGGATTATAAAACCATTGCCAATCAAATCAGCCAGATACCCTGCAAGAAATGACAAAAACTGGTGGCTGGTGAGTAGATATTCCATGATATTCCTATTGCAAAAGATTATTCAGGATTAGTTTCTGCCCATCCCTATTTATAGCAACAGATCCTATCAGGATTAGTTTCTACCCATCCAGTTGGTTGACCTAGTCATATGTGCCATTGTCAGAACTGTGAAAAAAAAGGATATTTTGGATGATATACCCTCTGGTAAACTAACATAACTATGGAAAGATCCACCATTTCTAATAGGTAAATCCACTATTTCTATGGCCATGTTCAATAGCTTTTTGTATGCTTACCAGAGGGTAACAATGATCATAAAACTTGGGCTATTTGTTTTATCAAATCCTGTTGGATCTGATATTCCCACGGTGGATGGTAAAAAAACCACGTTTGGATCTGATATACCCAACTTGGTTATGACTAACATAGCCATGGTTAAGCCATGGCCCATAGAAATAGATGGTTTACCGAACTTAAAAATGCTGGATCTTTCCATGGCTATGTTAGTCATAACCAGATGGTACCCAACTTGGTTGTCGAACATGGTGCCCAAGGAATGTCCCTCGATTTATGGAGGTTTTGTTCTGGGAAAATCATCGATAAAAACCATCTGGTTATGACTAACATAGCCATGGAAAGATCCACCATTTTTCATAGGTAAGGCATCTATTTCGATTGGGGCCATCGAAAAATCATGGCGAACTGTGAATGTCATAACCAGAGGGTAAATCTCCATATTTCCATATTTTCTAATAGGTAAACTATGTACAAATGGGTCATGTTCCATGGCTATGTTAGTCACAACCAGAGGGTAAATGGGGGAGTTTCAATTGAAGCCTTGTCCCTTGCCTCCTCTGACAGGAGGTTAACTGGACATATGGAGAACTGATAAGAATTGATATTGTCACCACAAAAGTCATCAAAAGTCATCATCATGGGGGATGATTTATGGAATATGATATTGGATACAACCAACTTGATACGATATGTGGGTTTGAACATAAATGTTGGCAACCAAATATGGGGATTTGCTGAAACCTTTGAGGATAATGTTGCAACTTGCCGTATTGCCATAGGGGTTAAATCCCCGTTTTGTTTCACATACCCAACCCATATATTGGTTAAATATCCTCATATTCCCATAGGCTGAGTTAAATCTTTATCACAAAATCCTGCATCATATGTTCCCCTCATCAAAAATCAATGGCCATTTCAGGATCCGATTTATTGGAGGTACCTACCATAGAAAAAAGGCCTATTTTTTAGGCCTAAATTTCAGGGAATATCCCCAGAAAATATGGCCAAACATATGGTACTAACGTACCTCCATCAATTGGATCCTGAAATTCCCCTCATCAATAAGGTTGCAATTTACCATCTGGTTATTTAACATAGCCATGGAAAATCCCCATTTTTAAGTTCGGTAAACCATCTATAAATGGGCCATCTATACCATGGCTATGTTAAATAACCAGAGGGTAAATCCAAATCCAATTTTAGACTCCAGGAATCAACATAGTACTTCCAGGACTATGAGATCAACAGCTATTCCTACTTAGATGGGCCATGGAGTTAGTTAACAAAACTAGATAGTAAATGGCTTATTTCATTGGGATTTTTTGGTGGTTATAACTCCAGTTACTAACTAGTTTTCCCTAACTCCATGGCCCATCCAAGTACCATATATTACTACCACATTTGGGGTGAAGAATCATCCATTCACTATTACAATGTAGCTATTCACTAAATATTGTTAATCATGGTACACTAAAATAACTACCATAGATCATTTCACCAGCTATTTTCAAGGAACTTAGATGGGCCATGGAGTTAGTTAACTAGTTTGTAACTGGAGTTATAACCCAAAAAAAGTCCCAATTATAAGCCATTTACTAACTAGTGAACTAACTCCATGGCCCATCTAAAAAAAGTCCCAATTATAAGCCATTTACAAACTAGTTAACTAACTCCATGGCCCATCTAAGTACCCTTTGGGTTCCCAGGCATGAATCAGTTCGGCCCCAAGGCCCTTGTACTTCTGGATGCGGCATCAAGCCCTGGAAAGACGCAGTTCCAGGAACCGGATCTAGGGTGGGTTCCAGCAACGAAAAAGGCGTTTTTTTTTTCAGAAATGTTCAAAGAACTATGATGGATGTATCATACAATGGAATATGAATGGAATATTTACAGAAATATACATGATGGACTATCCTGGGACTATCAATGGATTTGTTTAGTTGGGAAAATCTTGAACGGAATGATGGATTTGTCACTGTAGATATGGTGTAAGAACTAAGATCTATCCACATGATAATCTACAGTATATAGTATATAGTGAATGGATTGCTTTTGTTGGGAAAATCTTAACCGGAAGCCATAGATTTTCCCATGAAAATCATGGGGTTTTCCTCTAATTTTTCCCTTAAACCAATCCATTGAATGCTGGATTTATCCTTTAGATATGGTGATATGGATTTATCCCTTCTTCATCGAGTTTTTTTCAGTAGAACTTGTGTGGTTGAAGAACCAACAAAGATGTGGGTTTCAACTTCGGAACTAACATGAAATGATGGTTTGAACTAGCACAAAATGCTGGTTTCAACTCGAAACGTGGCTTTCAAGCTACCAAATTTGTTATAAACCAACAAACTGTTGGTTTCAACTTTAAAAGCGTCAAAAGTAGTGTAGGTCATGCATTGTGAGGAACATGTGGTCATTGGTTGCAGTCTGAAGTGGAATGAACCCAGGGGAATTTGCCGATCTAAGAAATCTAAGATGCCAAGAGACAGGCAGCTTGCAATGTGTTGCATAGTGAGGCAGCCGAGAAAACGTGGGAGTTTCATGTTTTCCAGAATTTTCTGGAAATCCTCCGCTGCCATTCTTCAAAAATGGTGAATCCATAGGAAATGTCCGGGCTCAGGCACCGATTTTTTGGAGGTACCTACCATAGAAAAAAGGCCTATGTGCTAAATTTCAGGGGATATAGCCTCTGGTTATTTAATATAGCCATGGAAAATGGCCCATAGAAATAGATGATTTTCCCAGCGAACTAAACCTCCATTTATTTTCGGGATTTTCCATTACGCTATGTTAGCCATAACCAGATGGTACCCCCAAGTTCTTTGGCTTTGCTACTAACATACCTCTAGAACTTGGCTCCTGATAGTTCCCTCAAAGTCTTGGATGGTTAGTTTTCACGATGGTTTCCGGTGAGATGGTCCTCCCTTAAACCAATAAAAAATGATAGAAGCTACCCGGTGAGATGGATTAACCATCAATGACTACCCAGCCTGGTGATTAACCATTTGGGGAATCGATGAAGTGAGTCTATAGGGAATTATAGGGAATCTATAGGGGATATATCTATACTTACCCGGCCTGGTAATGACATTCACAGTTTGCGAACTTGAAGCCATGGCCCAGTCGAAAGTTCGTTGATGTTCCCATCAAAAATGGTGGATCTTTCCATTGTTTTTTTGGTGAGAGTTTACCAGAGGGTAATCCACTATAAATGTCAAGTTTCCATGGTTCATCCATTGATCCATTGGTGAAATAAAATATGTTCGAACTGTTCGAACTGTTCGAACTGGATGGGAATCCCACTGTACCAATTTTTTCCCGATCGGGTATAGGTCAAAATATTGGGTAGCGCAATAATTAGATGGGTAATATTGAACATATCCAAGTCCATCTGTGGTCCCTTTGGGGCTTAAATGTTACAATGTGAGGCCCCCCAGTTATAAGTTGGTTTATAAGCCCCAGTAACTATAGTTATAAATACCATAAACCATAGTTATTGGAGTTATAAACCAACTTAGATATCTTGGGCCTCACTTTGTAACCAATAAAATCCAAGAAAGACATGGGACTGGTTCAAATTTTAAGGTCCCAGGAGACAGTAGATTCTGTTAATTTTTAGGATATACCGCTTAATTTTAGGGGGTATCTAATTTCCCATGCCCATTGAAGAAAAGTATGGTACCATTCATTAGATTTCATTAGGCTTAATAATCTAGATTTTAATATATTTTAATAATGATAATAGTAGAATTGTCTAATGATAAGCGTTATTAATCATTCTCAACCATTAATCACCATCATTGACCAATATTACTGATGTGGGATGGCATCACACCTGGGGTGTAGTATCAATGATTATCAATGTTATAGATTGATACCAATCAATATAATTTCAATTACTACTACTATAATTTCCATTGTAGAATGTTCTAATGATAATCTATTGATATCCATTAATCATGTATTGATTATCCATAGATTACCATTATCATGATAATCATCTTTTATGGATATCAATTGATTGACAGATATTAATCTAGTGATATTCATAATCTATCCATTGATTATGATTTCCAATGATACTATGGAAAGTATATCAATAGATTCTCATTAGAACATTCTACGAAATGATATCCATTTCATGTATACTATTAATCTATGGAATCCATTGATACTGTCTAATTCTAATGAAAATTCCATTGATTTCCCCACTCTCTGCAGGAGCCACGGGGGCGCCGTCGTCTTTGGCATCTCTGCGCCTGCATCTGAGACAGGGTGCAGAGTCGAAGGTTCGCCCGTTTGCCATGGAAAAATCCAGGAAAATTGAGGTTTAACCACGGAAAAATCGATGAACATAGGATTTTTTGACGTGAAAAGTGAGATTTTATATGCAATTTATGATGATTTACCTATGAACAACATCACACCTTCTTGGCCAACCAACTGGATGGATAGAGTTGCTAATCCTTGAAATTTTGCAATAAATTTCGGAATATCTACTTTGACCGAGCTGAAAGGTTAATTTCTTGCGGGGTATCTAAGATTGGCCATGATTGGGATGCAACTGTGTAACCTCTGGTAAACTAACACTTTGCGAACTGGGAAATCACTATTTCAATAGGTAAATGATCTATAAATGGCCATGTTTACACATGATCTCATGTTCGTTGATATTCTTAGGCAAAAACCACGCAGCACTGAGGCCGCAAGGGTTTGGCAAGACCACCACCATGCAGTTGCTTGAGGCGTGGTTTTCAGGTCGTCATCACCCTGTGACGATCGTTGAAAATTTCTGGCTGAGGTATGTTTCCAGTTGGTAACTATAAGGTAAATATCAGCCAGAAATGGTTGGTTTAATGGTAATATCACCATTTTGAATGGGTTAATCATGGTTAATAATGATTAATACTGGTTGCTAGGTGAATCTTAGATGGATAGAAAATGATAGAAACTCATCCTAACTAGTCTTTTGGTATCTGGCTGGGAATATCTACGTTCACCAGCAAAGAATTTATTTTTTGCAGGGTATCTAAGATTGGCAACGCTATGAAACACTGTACATTATGGGATTATGATGGGATTCTGCCCATCTCCCAACTGGTGCAGGATTTCGCTGGCCCATCCGCAGTATGTTTTGAAATAATAGTGGTTTGATGATGGTTAATTAATCGTCAATACTGATCTGCCATCAACCCCAACCGGTTGGGTTGGCGAATGGCTTGTTAATAGTTATGATAATAATGACGGATTGTCAGGATTGTCAATTTGTGCAATGCTCAAAAGTTGATTATATACCTATATTATTATAGGAAATTACCTATATACCCTCTGGTTATTTAACATAGCCATGGGAAATGGCCCATTTATAGATGGTTTACCTATTAAAAATTGTTATTTTCCACGGCTATGTTAGTCATAACCAGATGGTATACCTATATTATATTGGGGGATGGGAAAATCATCAATCCATTTTCAAAGGGAATTACATGCAGAAGAAAACCCAGCATGTTAGGAATATGGGATGATCATAAACCATCTACCATGCTTTTGACCATGGCACAGATGCTTTATGGTGCTCGAAATATGTTGAAATATGGATTGAATCAAATATGGTGGTCGAAATACGTTGAAATATGGACTATAACAATCTATAACATAAATTCTTACATCATTTCAACCACCAATGGCGGAAGTGTTGAAATAAGATTGAAACAACTATGATTGTGACTTTTTATTTCATGAAATATGTGGAAATATGGACTATAACTTCATTTTTGGTGGAAGTGTGTTTGCTCATTTTTCAAGCGCCATTGGAATTTGTCACCCAACGAGCCGATCAAGCCGCCGCTGATTCGGGGGATGGAGCCACCAGGAGTGCGACGCTCAAGCGGGATGATTCTTAACCAAAATCACCACAAGGTGATGCCCAAATTTTTCGTTAAGAATCATAGCCTCTGGTTATGTCAAAATAGCTATTGAAAATTGCCATTAATTAAAAATGGTGGATATTTCCACAGTTCTGTTAGTTTTGTGAACGCGATTCGTTGGTGCAAATGTGTGTCCAATGTCACAGGCTGGTTTTTTGTCGGTGATATATCGAACTATAGTTTTCATGGGATTATTGATTATAATCCATTTATAACTGGATGATTTATAACTTATAACCATCATGAAAAACCACTATTATTTCAAAGCATACTGTGGATGGGCCAGCGAAATCACCAGTTGATAGGCAAAATACCATGATAATCATGTTTCAAAGCATTTCATGGTATCATAAGTTGATACCAATTGGTAGATGGGCAACTTATCCCTAAAACTGTGATTGTTTTACATAGATAAATAATGGAATTTTCTCCATGTAGGGCAAACACAAAACCAACATAATAGTGGGAATTACCAATATGGTAGATGATCATAAGCCCACTATTTTTTCAGTGTTTCATAGTCCCATTAGTTACATACTGTGGATGAACTTTTGGAACGTTTTGAACTGGATCCACTAACTTGGCTCTGAATGACCCGAAATTCAAGGATCTGTGGTCACTTAGCCCCTCCAAGTACCAAAAAAAATGTTGGTAAAAGTATTGAGATATGGACCTGGAGTAAAACAACCTTTTTTAAGGGTACTTACTTGCTACTAAAAAATAAGGTGATTCTTCCCTACCAATTGGTCTTCTCCACTCAACAGGCACTTTTTGTGGCTGATGGCTTCAATTTTCAGGCCGGGAAATGGAAACGTCATGTGGAAACTTTGGTTTTTCCGGGACTTTCTGTCCGCTGGTAAACTAACATAGCTATGGAACATCACCATCTCTAATAGGTAAATCAACTATACACGGGCAACTTTCAATAGCTACTCGTATGTTAAATTACCAGAGGGTATCGGCTGGATGAGTTTATGTTTGTTGGTTCTGGGTCTTCGATTTGGTGAGCAAAATCGCATACTGCTGCAATAAAAGACTCTCAAGATTCCAATGGCTCAATTCAGAGAAGTTGTTTGTTCCTCAACCTGAGTCACGACTTTAGAGGGTTGAGGTTTGGGCATCATTGAATTTCATATTATGCAATGTGCCACGATTTTTGTGGTGATTTGGTCAAAACTGGGGACCTTAAAGCTCTTTAGAGGCTCAGATATCTCCAATTTCCGAACCATTTCTTTGTTTGGGGGAAAGGCAAGGGTCTCAAGTGTGACAAAGATCCCAATCACTTGCCGGGATACATGGAGGGCCGCTAGTACGGCATGGTCGTTGGCCATTGATCGGTAGTCCACTTGAGTCATTTAACAATACCCCGGTGGGGATTATGATAACCCATGGTAGGGAAAACTATCGACCAACTGGTATTTCATGAGATGGGATTGAGTAGACTACAGACCAAAAGGCTCAATGTTATTTGTTGTTTGCATAAAATTCGTAGCACATACCCTCTGGTAATTTAACATAGCTATTGAAAATCACCATTTTCAATGGGTAAATCCACTATAAATGGCCATGTTCAATAGCTATTTTGACATAACCAGAGGGTACATCCAAAAGTTGGTGCCTGTATGGGGTTGTTTGAAAATGAGGCAGTCCCAAAACAATGGACTGTCACATTCCTCATCCTTGAATGAAGAAGGGCAGATCTGTTTGATAATAAGCCAACAGAACGAATCCAATCAATCGAAACTGGTTTGTTGGGACCCGGGACATGATGGACACCTTTTCCATACGATGCCTGGCGATCACCATTTCTTGGTTTCTGGACTCATCAATGGAAGTGGGGACTTGTTTTCCTTCATGAATGCCAAGTTGCGACAGCATTTTCCCAAACCTGTTTTGATTTTGGATGATGAATCAAGAACTTTTCAACATGCTCGACCGTCATGGTCATCAGTTTGTGAAGTGGTTGAATTGTGTGCGGGATTTGGAGGAATTTGTCAAGGAATGGCCCCATTGGGTTTTTCTCCTGTTCTTGCGGTGGATTTCAATGAAAAGATGACTCAGCTCTATCGTAAGCAATGTGATGTGGAAACATTGGTTGGCGATGTGTGCTCAGTAGATGTGATGTGCAAGGTTTGGAATTACTCCAAAGGTGCCTCCACAATAGCTGCAGGATACGCATGTCAGCCATTCTCCACCCTTGGAGACCAGCAAGGGGGCAAGGATGCCCGTGCACTGAGCTTGCGAGGAATTTTGGCCACGGCCTTTTACACTCAGGCCCAAGTGGTCATCCTGGAATGCGTCATCCCAGCTGCGGCAAATAGCTGGGTCAATTGCGAGATCCAGAAGTTTGTGGAAGCCACCAATTTCCATTGTACAAAGACGGAACTCCATTTGAACGATGTTTGGCCATCCAGGCGATCACGTGCATGGTGGGTGTTATCAGCTCAATGGATTGGTAAGGTTCAGATTGACACTTGGCCACGACTGAATATTGTGAGTAAGGTTGCACAAGTCATTCCTAGGATCTTGGCTTGGTCTCCTGAAGATGAGAAGAAGTTGTTGCTTCAAGCGATTGAAAGAACTGCATTTGGAGTTGATGACAACAATTTTGCAAGATACCTGCTGAATCATGAGGGTTGCGCCCCCTGCGCATTACATTCATGGGGATCTCAACTTGTGGCTTGTGAATGCGGATGCCGCGCATCAGGGCTTTCTTGGAAGAGGCTTGAGGAGAAAGGTTTGTTTGGATTGCTGGTGAGGTCAACTGCCGATTGCTGTTACCAAGAAATCCGACACATCCATCCAAATGAATGTCTTGCACTT
>Ga0126342_10005634_pt1 | contig 21934 bp, 27 predicted proteins | sample Cyp1metagenome_FD_92528 | JGI IMG/M metagenome (GOLD analysis project Ga0126342, IMG submission 92528) | Coral microbial communities from Lord Howe Island, Old Settlement Bay, Australia - Cyphastrea 1 metagenome | ecosystem: Host-associated > Invertebrates > Cnidaria > Coral ... | reverse complement strand
TTATGCACATATTATGCACATATTATGCACATATTATGCACATATTATGCACATATTATGCACATATTATGCACATATTATGCACATATTATGCACATATTATGCACATATTATGCACATATTCCTTATTCATACACTTATGTAGTATGTACTGTACATATAATTATATATATATATACATATTATCATTATATGTATATGATATAGGTATACATCTGATATCATCTGATATAGCTACATTTGTCTAGATGTGTTATAGACTGTTACATGGTCAATCTTTGATAGTCCACAAATAAAATACTCTTTTGCTGGTTGGCTGATGATTTTCCATTGATGTTCCAAAAAACGAAAGGATGTATAGTTTCTACCCATCCAATTGGGGATGTATAGATTGTTATAGATACACAGATGATACACAGCATCTCCAACCCTGCCAGCCACTAACTCGGCCAAGGAACTCGGCAACGTTTCGGCCTCGGTTTCTTCTCCTCACCTTTTGAGGCAGGTGAAAATCCTGATACTGGTGAAAATGGTGACTTAAGCAGTCAAATTAGTCAAACATATGCGGATGATGTGGATTTACAGGGTCAAACATATGGTGATTATGTGGATTTAGTGACGTAGAATTCTATTTATACGAGTATATAGTTCTTAAGTCGGTCTTTAGAACATCAAACATTATCAAACCATAGGTACCCACTATGAACCCCACTTAAGCGGGGGCCCTTCCCGTGGTATGTCAAATGTCAATTTTGATATGGGAAATGATTACTGGTTAAAGTGGATTTTGGGGCACCCATCTGGCCACAGGGCATATCAAACCCATGCAGTAAAAGGAAAAGCCAATTTAGTAAAAACATGTACAGTAAAAACAATATTGTTTGACATTGAAACAAGAAATCTTGAAAAAAACCTGGTGTCATTGGCAACTAACCAGATTGTCAAACTCCTCAAGTATGGCAGACTAGGGTTGTGCCAAAAAGAGGCACTCCGAAGACAAACGATAAGACACTTCAATCCAAATGCCATGAACTCATTGAAATCATAGCTGCAAACCTCAAGTGATGCTGGCATTTTGGGGTACCCTCTTGTTATTGAACATAGCCATGGTATAGATGGCCCATTTATAGAAATAGATGATTTCCCAGCGAAATAAACCTCCATTTCTGGGCCAGGGATTTTCCATGGCGAACTGTTAGTCATAACCAGGCCGGGTATAGGGATAGCCCCCAGTCGTGGTATCCCGAGACAATGATAATTGATTTACCATCGGGATTTGGATCCACCGTCCCTCAATTTTACCATGGCTGGTATAAACCATCAACCCATCTGGGTGCTTTATTTTGTTGCTTTACTAGCATTAGTTTGATAATTGATAATTGATAATTGATCATGTTCCGGATTCTTGGGAAGTACTTGAAGTACCACCATTTTGCTGAGTTCAATGCGTCCAAACTTCTTTTTTCTCCTCAAATTCTTGCTGCTCAGACAATTTCCAAATATTTCGTGATATCCGGAATCTTTGGTAAGAACAACCTTTTCCAATCGCTGCCCCACAAATGCCTTGGCTATCTTCAGTCCATCCAGAGGCTGCTATACCGGTCACCCCTGCAGGTTGAACGGGGACGGTGGCAAATAAACCAATCAGGGTAAATGTTCAACATTCTTTCCCCCTACTCACTTGGGATGATTATCTATGACTATGACTTTCACACTACTGCGACAAGTTGACACACCAAACTATTGTTGGTCAGATTCCATTACCCTCTAGTAAACTAACATAGCTATTGAAAATGGCCATTTATAGTTGATTTACCCATTGAAAATGGTGATTTTCCATAGTTATGTGGCTGTTTACCAGAGGGTATATTCCTGAATTTTGGTAGGTTCCTATCCCCATCATTCCAGTGACGTCGCAACGTGAGGTCGTGATCAAATTTATCCAAAGAAATGTATTTGCATTGTAACATCACGTAAAGTCAACCGTTGATATATATATATATATATCAAACCATATATCATTAGAAAAAACAAAAACCACATTTATGGGGAAAAAAAACAAGTAGGATTTCAAACAAAAAAAGGCATTAGTCTGATTGAAAGAACCAATGAGACATGTTAGATGGATGCTGTGTCGCTAAACAGGAAGATGACTAACAAGGGTCAGACCTTAAACGCTGCGGCTGACCCTTAAATAATCTTAAATTGCATTCATACCATAGTCTTCGACAATGTCCATTCCCAGAACCCCCAACCATCAAATTGTGACCCAATAATTATCAGTGTTCGATCTGCATAACTTGGCCCTCCAAGAAGGGGAAAACAATGGAAACCATATTCCCATGAGATTCTCCAAAGGATATACAGCAATATCCCGCGATTTAAAAACCATTGGTTGATGCACATATTGTCTATTAGATTCCGAGGTTCCAACCGATGGTACTGTACTTGGTGCTTCATCGGAATCGTTTTCTAGGGGAATCCACGGATCCTTAACTGGAATGAATCCCAGCAAGTAACGAACGGGGAAAATCAACAAAAAGGTTATATTTACCACTTATTAACCATTAAATAACCACTATTAGTCATTGTAGACAACCATTAAATAACCATTAGAAAAACCATTACTAACCACTATGAACCATGGTTTACTTTGACAACTTAAAAAATCTGCAGTTAAATTGGCTAAGCCTGTTGAAAAAACCAGTGATACGATATCCAAAATATAACTTTAGTTTTCATTTCATACCTTCGAGTAAACGTGTACATAGATGTGGAAGATCCACCATGAATGTAGATCCTTTTCTGAAGTAAAGTCATGGGATTTTCATGGCTGCACATCTTTGTGGAGCAGAATAAACCCCAGGGTTTTTACCCCAAGAGCGGTGAGAAATCCTCATGAAACACTTGATTTCCATAGAAAATTTCCATGAATTTCCTCTGATAAATTCACTGTTCATTTCATGCTCGATGCAAAAAAAAACATCAATCAATGGATTGGTTTAAGGGAAAATCTACAGGAAACCATGGTTTTTACCATCAAATATAGGGCTTTCCTGTAAATTTTCCCATCATCCAATTCTATGAATCAATCCAGAACTTCAACGCTCCCCTGCAACGCCCCTGTTGCCCCTGGAGCCTGATGGATTGGTGCGATTCGTTCGAACATGTGCCATGACCCTGGAGCATCGGTCCAAGTTGACTTCAGTTGATGATGGGGCGAATGATGGGGCATGTTCCCATCGAATCCCTAAAATTGACCGTGGAACCGAGTAACCATACCCGATCCATGTATGGTATATATGCTAATATTTGGGGTATATTGATGGTAAATGTTACCATATATAGCATACATGGATCCTATGGGATATGTAACCATAATCCCCTATAGAAATATATATATAGAGAGAGAGAATCTATTAAAATATAGAAAGATATATCTATGTATATATATATATATGCTTTAAAGATGCTGAAGATATGGATTGATATGTTTTTCTTTTCGATTTTGAACATCATCCTTAAAAGGTGAAGCGTGACATAATACAATGTATATACCCTCTGGTAATTTAACAAAGCTATTGAAAATGGCCATAGAAATGGTTGATTTACCTATTAACAATGGTGATTTTCCATAGTTATGTGGCTGTTTACCAGAGGGTACATATAAGAGCATACATAAACCAATTGTTCATGCTTGGTATTGCTTGGTACAACCCGTTCCATCCCACACATGGGACTATGCCTTGACTCCTTGATATTAAGGGGAAGTCATGGAAAGTCATTACTAAATTACCGAAGTGGAAGCTACTTAGCTCATGTATGGCATCCATGGTCTAAGTGAGCTTTGAGTAGGGAAATATGTACACATGAAATTACTGATACTATATATATATATATTAATTATAGTATGCACATCTATAGACTATTTATAGAATATTTATAGAATATTTATAGTAATTATAGTAATTATAGTATGTACTATTAGCTATAATTACTATAAATATTCTATAGCTATAATTTTTCTCTAGATATATAATTACTATTAGCATATTATTACTATAGAATTGTTTAAGGGCTTTGTTTCCCTGCAGCCTCTTCGCAGCCTGGGATGGCCCCGTGGGATCATCGGTCTCATCGAGATGGACGACCAAAATACTCATGACTAACCATGTTATTAGTATAGGTTAATAGGTAAAAATACTAACACAAATTATAGGTTAATATACTTAAGTAACATATATATATAACTAATTATAGGTTAACACTCCAGTTATGTATTGGATACCAGTTAGAAAAAGGGCTTGCAAAGCACTTTCTGGGATGCACCCTGGCGCCAAACACTGATTTCGAAGTGAAGGTCACATTGTTTCACTTGTTAAAGCACCAAAAAAAACATAGGAACAAATGCGAGAAGAGTGGTATACAAATTGAACCTGTTCTATCTCTTTGTGGGGGTACTACCATCCTTTAAACTGACATATGGAAAACCCGCTATCTGTAGGTCATTTTAGGAAAACCATGAAAACCATGGGCTTTCCACATTTTTTTCCGAAGTTTACCCCAAGGTATATTCCATTCCCATAGGATCCATGTATGCTATATATGGTAACATGGATCCCATCAATATACCCCAAATATTAGCATATATACCATACATGGATCCGTCATGGGATTAAATCATCATTTAAGATCCCTTTGAATCAATAAAGATTCAACATTGAATCACCATTTTTCTCCAGGGTAAGCGCCTTTCAGTGGATATGTCCATATAGAAATGGGATAAACAATGGGATAAACCATGATAAACCCAAGATATGTCCATAAAAGACCATTGTTATAAACCATTATATTTTTCCCAGATGCCAAGTCACGCGCCCTCATGGGTGTCGCTTTCCACATCGAGGGCCATGCGCGCCTCCATCTCACGAATGCGGTCCTGAAGCCGAAACCAACGGAGCCGAAACGCTTTCTTCTCCAAGAACAAATGAAGGGATGAACATTATTGTTGAGGGACCGTTTCAAGTACATACATATATTATCACATATATATATACTTACACATATATTATACACATAATATAAGTATATAATAGTACACATAATATAATTATATACATTGATTGCACATATAATCACGATCCCACGTCGAAGAGACTCTATGTCCTGGTGGACAAAAAACATATTATGTATATATATATATCGCTCACTTTCATTATATTTTCGTAAATCAATTATGGTAGATATATAGAAGAACATAGATATATATATATATATACAGTTACTGGAGGTACCCTCTGGTAAACTAACATAACTATGGAAAATCACCATTTTCAATAGCTATGTTTATTTACCCGATGGTATGACCTCAACTCATCATTTCGGTCTACATTTCCAGTGGTTCATCATGGGGACTCTGCGCATCCTTCCCGACTTTTCGGTGCCTGTACTTCACCCATGATGGAATCACCATCACCACCTGTCGCGGCAAGGTTTTGATCTCACAAATTGTTCGTTTGATTTATGTTTTTTTTAACCAGAAACCATGGTCTTTACTAAATCTTTACCATGAAATATCCTCCAATTCAGGGAGTTTTTTCGTGGTTTCAAGGGAAGGCCTGACTTGATGAGACCAGCGCATGGTGCTGGATGGAAGAAGCAGCATTCAACGTGGTTCAACCACGGCAGTGGGGTCAACTTGAGAGTCGAAACATGTCGAATCCTCATGTTTCCTGGGCTTTGGTGTGTCCCCACCCCAAGGCAGTACATAAAAAAACAATAGGCGTGTGTATATATTATATTATATTATTAAATGCAGTACCCACAAAAATTATATATCAACACTATAAAGGGTTTTATGGAAGGTCAAATCGTTCAAAGCTGAAAATATCCCGATGACATGTGACACAATGTGTGTTTCTTTTACGTTTTGAATCTATGGAATGAATGATATGGTTCATTTTTGGGACTTGCAACAAACACCACTATAAACTGCACGCCATGAATTCCCCTCAAGCACAGTCAGCACCGCAGGGGCCATGGAAGATGCCACTGGAAAATCAAGGTGCCTTTTTTCATTTATAAAATACGTGGCCGTTGATTTCCAGCACCAAAAACCAAGTACAAAATCTACCATCCATACATGATTTTCATAAAAAGCCGTCCCGTACAAAAAAAAAAAACTAATAAATTATGTTGTGTTCTATTATTTATAATGAGAAGGGTATGGCGCGGAGGCAGTTGTAACACCGGGGATAAATAAAATGGTGGGAACGCTGACCACAATACACCCTCAAATCCGCCCTTAAAGTGCGATGAAATCAACGCACACTGATCAGATCACCTAAGATAGACAGCCCTCCTGCACAAACGTTTATCAAAATGGCTCTCTCCAAATGAGCTAGAGACCAAAACTGCTTTGTTGAGAGGGAAATTACGTTTAACACCTTTGAATTTTTGGGGGATCTATATTCAGACCAACAAAACAAAAATGGTTGCTATCATGTGATTGTGAAACTCTAAGAATCCTTCCAACTGGCTCCCCATTTACTAATCCCATCCCCCGTTCGCTTTTTTGCACACCCCAATTGTTAATGGTCCCAAGTAGGGGACTTACATCCACCCAACCACCATGAGATGGGATTCATATTCAATACTTGGAGGTGCAGCTCCACATTACTAATTACAGAATACCCTAGTTATATATGGATACCGGATACCCCCGGTGATATAGGGGTTATATCCCAACTTATGGGGATTCATGGTGCTCACCCTCTGGGCTGCCGAGCGCAAGTAGTCGCCCTCTCGGCGACCACGTGAATTTGCCTGAGAAAAGCAAGGCGGATTTTGTCCCCAACCTTTAGAAGTGTGTGTAATCAAATGGAAAACAAACATGGCTGGCTGGACAATCCGTTATAAATAATAAATGGAGGTCTAAATGGAAAAATCATCGAACTATATGTCGGATTTTCCAGCAAGGCACGTTTGATTTCCGGAGGGTACCACATGGGATTGAATGGGATATGCCTCCTGTAACCGTTTATACATAGATGTGGAAAACCCACCATGAATGGCTTGTCATGGGTTTTCCACATCTTTTGCTGTTTACCCCAGGGTTCTTTTTGAGACCTCTACAAGACTGACATCTTCAGCACAGCTCACGCCTCCCTGCACTCTGAGTTTCCACACACGCGAACAAGGACTCACATCCCTCTGTGCGTCCCCTAGGCAGTACCCGGATGGTACCCTAATTCACAACTGATGAATGGATGGTATTCCCCAAAATATGGTATAATAATCGTTGACCCGTCCCCAGATAAATAATGATAAATACATATTATAAAATCATATAAATACATTGACTATGGCCAGGGTAGTTGTTTTCTTCAAGAACTAAAATGTTTTCCTCGGGAACAAAAGAGTGTTCTTCAGCAACTAAAGCGTGTTCTTCGGAAACTATCTTATTCGGAAACTGGAACATGTTCTTCGGGAACTAAAAAAACCTTTCTTCGGAAACTAAAACATGTTCTGGATAAACGAACTAATTATGCAGGGGGGCATGTTTAATTACATGTTACTAGAGTCGTGCAAGTGTATTGTTCGGCAGTGGGATGGAATTTAAATAAAAAATCACCGGAGTCGTGCACTGGGGCAGGGGGGGTGAGAAAATTTTAAAAACAATCTCACCAGTCGTGCAACTTTATTGTAGGGCACGTGGGGAAGGAGTTTTAATAAATCTTACCACCAGAGTCGTGCGCTTGTTTTGTAGGGCAGTGAGCGGGAAAACTTTAAAAACAAAGATTACCAACGCCATGCAACTGTATAGTAGTGCTGAAAATAGGAAACTGGCATGACCAGGGGTTAGTTCCTGGATATTACAAAATGTTCCTGAGCCAGGGATTATTCGTTCCTGAACTGTCCTGAAGATGGCTAGTTTCTGAAGGATGCGGCATAGTTCCTGAAGAAATCTTTCATCTAGCCACTGATATTACATGATATGACGATTTGTCAACAAAGCTGGGCAGGACTCAGTTGGCATTGCAATGGTTGGCTTATAGACATTTTCAAATGGGATGTTCACCCCAGACTTTTTCCAATATACAGGATGGGGCCCCCTAGTTATAAGTTGGTTTATAACCCCACCTAAACATATTTCTAAATATCATACACTATTGCTAGATATTGCTAGTATTTGCTAGTATATTTACAAACCAACTTAGCTAACTATGGGGCCCCATCCTGTAGTGATTTATATAGGCTGCCGACCACTTACTGAACATTAAACGATCGGCCGAAGTGGATTTCATAGTGTTTTCCATCACAGAACTGGTTGTTTGTTTCACTCAGAAATCCTGCCTGGTAAAATGATTCCATTTGACTTAATGTTTACTGCATGTATTTGGCCCATATGGTCCATATATGATATATATATATATATATGTACATCTATACATATATGTATACGCATACACACACTGTACATTTGAATACATTTGATATATAGATATAGAAAAACATATACAACACACACACACACCCTGATGAACCGCCGTTGTTTAGCTAAATAGTGCTACTTGTATATAAATTGAAAAACATTGTCACTCTTCTTACATGCATATGTTTGAGTCATTTCTGGAGTGATGAAAAATGTGCGTGTCTGAAAATGGGGTATACCCCCAAAATGTCAACTTGTATCAGGCAATTAATTTGTCAAAGCATGGGATTTTCGGGTTGTTCCCAACATTTTCAGGTACCACCACACCAAATATCGTTTGAAAAACCTTGAAACCTATCCTCAAAGGGTGCGGTGGATCTTCAATATCTCCAATTTCTTGTTGCTTGATCATGTTTGGATGTTAAATTGAGCGATGATTTACCATGATTTACCCTCTGGTAAACAAACATAGCTATTGAAAATGGCCATGTATGGCAATTTATGGTCGATTTACCTATGAAAAATGGTGATTTTCCATTGTTATGTTAGTTTACCAGAGGGTACCACTATTTTATATGGCTCTGAACATGGGCAAACGACCCCCAATGCCCTGTGGAAATCTGTGGATGATGACCTACAGGATCCAACTCACTGCTGGCATGGTTTTTCCATGAGATGATTTGGGGTACCCCCAATGGTTAAACCAATGGGAAAACCAATGATTTAAGGGGTACCCATAGTTTAGCACTCTTGTAAAAAGGATGCCATATCAATCCATATCATATATCCATTTATATCTGAGTAAATTACGATATTTCACTAACCTGAAATCAACCAATTTTGGGGATGATTCCCCTGAAACTATCCTGTCGCCCGCCTGGCTTGGCCAAATACATCCCCAACAAGTTCGGCAGAGGCGGACGTAGGCTTCCCTGAACGGAAGGGAAGGGGCCACAGATCGGCTGTTTGTTCCAGCAAAACGCTGGAGTGTCCAGCAAACATGGTCGATTTTCCAGCAAAAACGGTGGTTAAGCTTATAACTTCTAACTGAAATATAAATCCAATCGTTCGACGAGTAGTAAACTAACTTAAGGCACTTTTTGTTCATGTAAATCAAGGATGTTAACGACTATAAGATCCCTATGTTTTGGTGGTCGAATCCAAATTTCTTGTTGTAGCATGGCCCTCCACTATGGGTCCCCACTATCCTTGGTGTATAGGAAAAAAAGGGACCTGCTGGGGGTGAGATTTGTTGTGTTTCCTCTGTTAAAAATATCGGATTGGGACAATGAGAAGGTTGGCGCTGTGCATTCCATCTCAGACATGTTCATGTGTATATGTGATGCATGTTATGATCTTTCTGACACATTTCAAAGTTTCTTCACAAACTTTTTTGTGAGGGAAAAATTGCTCGTTGTGTTTGTACATGAATCATCGACCATATATGCATGTATATGCACGTATAATATATATACATATACATATATATATATATATACATATACATATGATCATATTATTTCATATTCATCTAATGCATTTGCTATTACAGTGCATATAAGAACTATATATATATATCAGAATTGCTACTGGACATATCCACCCTGTTGGTTTTTCTCATGGTTCTCGTCCAATGCCGTTCGTAGCAGTGCGTAACGTAGCGTAGCACTGAAAACTCCAAAGGTGTTTTTCCACGCAGAGCCCTGCGGCCCTAGATGTTGGCCCATCACAGGCAGAATCATTTTACATAGTGCATAAAATATATAATATAATATATCTATATATATATATATATATACAATATAATATAATACATACATATATATATATATATTATATTACATACATAAATATACAATATTACATGATATCTCCATATAATTTAATCTCTGATATATTGAATCAATGATGACTACAATCACATGGACCTATCAAGACTATATCAAGATCATTAGATTGAATCAAAAAATAAGGGATCTTTGCTCCAAGGTGCGCTGGGGCTGGCTGCTATCCCATGCTGGCAACTCCAATGAGAAGACTGCCTGCCGAAGGGAGGTGTTTGTTTATTGGGAAAACCGACATGGAAAATCCAAATGGGGAAAGAGCAATGCCAAAAGAATCCAAAAGAATGGTAGTCGTTTTATCAGGATTTCTAGTTCTTGGACCATGAAAATCCCCAAATGAATACAAAAGAATAAGTATTGGTGTGTGTGTGTGTGTCAAGGGGCGATTAGTAACCCCCGAAATATTCATCAACCGGCCGTTTTTGAAAGTGCTCAATTAGAACACTCGACATTGATGGACATTAGCCGCTTCTGATGCTGGAAATGATCAAAGTTGATGAAAGCTTGACCCAGCAGGCAAAAATCCCTATAATAAGGCTGCGATGGCTGCAACATTGATTCAGGAAGCAGGTAATCCCACTGATAAACTCTATTCTGAAAATAATTGTGTCTGATTTCAAACAAATATGACTATGACTCTATGACTAGTTAGGGTCACAAAGAACACCTAAACAGATCTAAATTGTTTGTTCTTGAGTTTTTCTCTGCATTCATCTGAATTCAACACTTGCTGAACCAAAAAAAGAGACAAATCTCTAAGTCATTCACCACTTCAGAATACTTGGATTTGCTTGATTAAGGGGTTCGCTTGATTAAGGGGCTCTCAAAATATCAAAACGTATTCCATATAGATTTTAGATTCGCCAGTCATCATGGGATTTCCAATCAAAATCAGCCGTTGGTCATCCACAAACCGCAAATCTTCGCTGCGTTTCGCAGCTTAAGCGCCTCCTCCAAGTTTCATTTCCCGGTGAGGAGCGGGGAGTCGGAGTCGCAGTGCCGCAGACGCCGCGCGGCACTGGAGAGTCCATGGCCAAACCAAAAAAGTGGATCGCGGTATGATGCTTTGATGTGTCCACTCAGTTCATTGTAATTGCAAGTAGTTTAACAATGTTTAACATAGTTAACCCAAAATTATGAGATTTCTTGAGGAATGAATTTCGGATTGTCTTGAAACACGATATAATATCAGCTGGGTCAAGTGACCAGGTTTTCAGCATTTTCAGCATCTCCAAAGGTGGCCGATTTCTCTTTGTGCCACCGAGATGAGTTTTGTTTGAATGATATGTTGATATGTACGACATATGTGCCCAGATATTTCTTCAAAGTATTTTCTAAATATATATGACTTGGAGTTGATTCGAAGAATATCTTGGATGATTCGGAGATTGAAGTGACTTTCATACGGTCTTGTTGTGCTAAGGCTGCAAGATGTTTTTCGAAGTTCCAATGATTTATGTTACATGCACAGTTTTTTTTGGGGGTGGCTTGCCAGGCATGTACATCCAGAGTTTTTTGGACAATTTAGAGGAAAAGCCATGAAGCGCCCCTCCAAGAAAGCTGGTAAAAACTCGTAAAAATCATGGTTTCCTGCAGATGTTCCCCATCGATTTCTTGTTGCTTGGCCAAACAAATATTCCCTACACAGCTTGGCCCGGTCCGCAAATTTGGTTGACGCGTCGTGGAAAATGTGGAAAGGACGAGGAAATTGTGGTGTACCATCTACAGGGCCCTGACATTTCCACTGAGGAACTATCCAAGTGCGGCCACAAGGTGAGACCCCTGCTAAGTTGACGCACTTACATGTTGGTGAACTTGGGTTTATGGAAGATATAACGAACTAGTTATTAAACATGATGAATAATTGATGCTTGAATAACATTGAATAACTAGGGTATTTATAGATATTTATAGTATGTTTATCGTATTCATAACTATAACTGGCTTTGTAAAGCAACTTATAATTGGGGGGCCTCACCTTCTAGGGAGTTTGGCATGGGGCACCCTTTTTGTTGAGACAACAGCATTTTATAGCATTTTATAGCAGGGGGGCCAGGCCAAAGACATCACAGATTTAAGGTCATTACATACTCAGACAGACTCATTGAGTTTTGAGTATTGAACCATCCAACAAATTGGTTTTTTTTGAGTTCAAAGGACTCGTCTCGCTGTTGATCTTTAAAACCACCAGCATCCGGTGAGAACGCCATGGATACCTCAAAAAAAACAAATAAAACGCAACTGTGTCGAAGTCTGAGGGAAAAAACACACCTCAAACTCTCTGAATCTTGATGGGGTAAACCCAATAATACACCATCCCCAAAAGTGGTTTTTATACCTCGATTGCTGGGATTTTTGGAATCCCAACCTGGAGGATGATGACTCCAAAAAAGTCAACTTCGGGGCTCAAAAGGCCACTGCTACCATGTATATAAGTACGGATATATATACATATATATATATACAATTTACATAATCATATATTATACATACATATGTACAAAACCTGTCAAACACATGGATAATTCAACTGGTTCACTGTCTACGTCTTACACAAACGTCTTGAAAGCAGATTCATATTCCCCGCTCGCCGGAATCTCTTCCTCTCGGTATCCAATCGGTATCCAACCGTAGCATCCAACCGCCTCAAATCCGAGGCACAAAAAAGCTCGGCCGTAGCACCAGCCACCACCTGCCGCAAGCGAAGCAAGGCTTCGAATGGTAGGGAATCCCCCATGTTTCACATGTTTGGATTTTTTCACAAAAAACATGTGGATTTCACATGTGAGCTGTCATGGCTCACCGCTCCCTCAGATAGATGGGTGCATCATCCCACGCAGTTGTATTATAAATCCCAGTTGTAATCACTATAAACAGCAAAAAATGATGGTGACATGTCCAATAAAAACATGTCCAAATCAAACCAGGCATCACCTGCACTGAGGCGAAAAAAAAGACTCATTGGTGTTTGAGGTCCTTATTTTGTATCGGTCAAAAAGTGGAGCCACAAGTATTGAAACATCGCCCGAAGTGGGAAGTTCTTAGTCCAACCAAATCCCGAAAAAACATTCATTAGAATAAAGCTGGTTGGTGGTTTCAACCCCTCTGAAAAATATGAAAGTCGGTTTGAATTATTGTTCCCAATGTACGGAAAAATAAAAAATGTTCCAAACATTTCCAAACCACCAAACAGAAAGGTTACATCCCTTGTTTTGCTAGTGGGAAAAAAAACGGTCATCCAATGTATGCACTTATAACATCCTATAACTGTGTTTGTAACCTACTTACCAAATGGGATGAACCGCACAAGTACCCAAGTTATATAGGCCAGTTTTATTCTAAGCCAGTAGTATACCTTTATCACCGGGAGCGATTCGTAAGTTGACGAAACCGATGCCGCGATGCCCAGCTGCCCGATTTTCAGCGCTCCCGCTGCGAACTCGGTGTATCAAAAGCTGGTGACACACGCGAAGATCTGAGGATTAGATCTCTGGCTGAACGGAAATTCACAGGCGATGTGGGGTGCCCCCCAAGTTATGTTTGTTGGTATATATAATCCATACATATACTATAGCTATGTCCCCCACTTGTCAACCCTTGCAATGTTCAACTCAACGAACTCTCGCGTGCCACTCTTCATCTCTCAGCTCATGCCACAGCTCCGCCTTCCTCGGATCTGAGTGGTACAGCTGGGATTTTCTACGGGTTTATGTGGGGGATCCACAATGATTTCATATATGATTTCTAGTCATAAACTATCCTCTATGTGCGGTCATTGGTATTTCTTGCATATACCCCTAAACTGGAAAGGATGTATCATAACTCCAAAAACGTTCAGGAATGGACTGTGGATCCTACACAAGGCCGAACCATGGCCATGTTGAATATCTTCTCGCCCGTCGGAGTTTTCAGGGGCAACACATTCAGAAGTAATTACCATAGTATATGGTCATACTCTCAGTAACGTTGGGAATGCCTTACATTATATGCAGTAATATACAGTGTATATATATATATGTTACAGTGTGTGTATATATATATATTTAAATACAAATATATAAAATATAATATATATATATACATATATATATATATATATACATATAATATATATATATATATATATATATTTACATATATATATATATATATATATACATATATATATATATAGATATTTAGATACACCTTTGCATACAAATAGTTGATAGTCAGTTTCCCAAACGCCAATGTCTACCCATGTTGATAGCATCCACCATGGTTTCCATGAATCCCATCCCCTGGTGGGTTTCCATCAATGGGGGATACCAAAAATAGATGGTTTATTTCATGGAAAATCCCAGGCAAAAACGGATGACTGGGGGTAGCCCTATGACTTAGGAAACCTCCATTATAGTTGTATAGAGAAAAAAAAAACGTTGAAGCCTCCATTGGGGAGTTCCCATTGTGGTTCCTCACAATCATTAGCGTTGGTGGTCTGCACATGTCGAACTAGTTTGATATTGTATCTACCATAAAGCCTAAACCCTATTTAGCCTCTGGTAATTTAACATAGCTATTGAAAATGGCCATAGAAATAGTTGATTTACCCATTAAAAATGGTGATTGTCCATAGTTTTTTAGCCAGAGGGTAACCGTAACCTTATTATAAACCAACTTCGCCACTAAGGCCACCAAGTTGTGATGAGTGCTATCCCAATTACCAGTCATAATGTTGGTTTTATCTTTGATATCAAATGCCATGTCATATACCAGAGTATATATATATATGTTTATATCCCATTTATATCCCATTTATATCCCATATTACATTCCATATTATAGGCCTATAATGTTTGGTTTGCCACGAGTTGTATCCTGTTCAGTCATGTTCCCCATCAAGATACTGTATACCAAAACAGCATTTATTATTGGGTACCCAGCCCCCCTTTAAGTCAGATACCAAACCCATATCATCCACAGAATGCGGATGCCATCCGCATACATCTGGCTGAATTGCAATAACATAATACACAAATATAACTATATCCCATATTCCCATATCATATCCCATCACATCCCCATGATGGTTATGTGATGCTTCAACCACAAAAATTAAAAAAAAAAAGTTAAACCAGCATCCCCTCCGCCAAGTCTCTTCCTTTACTGCGTAGATAAAACCCCATAAACAACTATCAATATGTACCCCGACACAAACCCTATCTATGGTTGAAATCAACACAGACCCAAGTTTCCCATTGTGTTAGTTAACCCTATCTTCCCATCTAAAGCTTACCCACAAAAAAAACAATAGAAAGGGGAGTGTTTATTACTTATGAATACTATTGAATACTTATGAATATATTAGTTATTATGTAGGAAATCATTGTTTTTCCATATCTTTTTGTGTGTTTGCCCTAGGGCAAACCGCTACAACTTGTCTAGTAATAACATCAGTAATGAATAAGTATTGTTAGTTGACCCTATCTTAAAGATACAGAAAACCTTATCTATGACTTCACCCACGAAGATCATAATATTCCTACACCAAAACAAAACACATTTCCCCATTATGGTTAGACGATATTTGATGATTCACCATAGAACTTTCGCACTTTTCACGAAGTTCTCCCGCCAAGTCTCCTTCTCTGCATTCCAGGAAGCGATCATGGCACGACGCTCCTCCGAAGTTTGTCGAGCAGGTGGAGCGTCCGTGCGCTCGCCGCGGTCGCGGTCCTTCTCCTGGCAATTTTATGAGATGTTTACCAGCGATAATGGCGATTTAATGCTATTTAGTGGATTTCATGGGATTTAATCCGATTTAATGGGATTTAGTTGGCAAAGTTGTTTTTCTGACTAGTCTGAGTTGGGTTCATGGTAGATAATGTATCTATCTATGGGATTCTATGGGTAGCCAATGATACATTTATGGACCAACTTATAACTAGTTGGCACCACCCTTGTGCCAAGGGACCAGAAGAAAAGGCTATCTTTTTGAGCGATTTATAGTAGGGAAATCATGGAACAACCTTCCAAATCCCCCACTTCATGTTGATTCTTTGTAGGGAACCATGTGGAATCTTGCAACTCATCCAATTGACATAAGATATTTCAATATTATGAATTATCATAGCGGCCGTTTGGACAGTGATTTCCCTAAACCATGATTCCAGGCTTCGGGAGGACAGGGTTCGGTCGCCAGTTTTAAACCTTTTTTTTTGGGGGATGGCCACTGGCCAACTAACCAAGGCACGCTACTGTCCATCCCGGCAAAAAATACCAACAGAAAAAAGTGCTACTTGAAGATCCAGGGGGGATTCATATGAATTCATTGGTTCTATCCAACTTCGCGAAAATTCACGAGCTCACCTAATTCAAGTAACCCAGGATTCCTTGTAATCTCTACTACAGTAACATCACCTAAATTGGTTGAGTACTTGTATTGTTCAGCCACCACTTTTGTGTGATGTTTAAGTCTCCCAACCATGAGAAATATCTGGAAAATTATGCGGACCCCTGCTTGTCCAACTGGGTGTGCCCAAACATGCTGCGATTTTACAACTAATTGATGGCAATTCAAAGAGGGACTTGCAAATTTCCCGGTGAATCATAATCATTGACTAACCTCAAATGAGGTCATTTCAGGATGATTCCAAATCAACCAACATTCCATTGACTTCGCGACGTGAGGTCGTGATCAATTTTATCCAGATTCATGATCAATCATTGTCAAGATTTGGGGGGAAATTTAACTCACAGCACCATCACTAAAAATACCCACAGACGCCGTGTGTTGCCCAGACATTAACATTGAGAATATCGTGCTGTCGAATATATGATAGGAGAGATTGCAGAAAATACTGCGTATAAGCAGTGTTTTCCAGTTTAGGATTCAAAGCTTTCAGAGCCTAGGTTTTAGGATTTAGGGTTTTAGGCTTTGGGATTTTTGGGTTTGGGGTTTTGGGGTTTAGGATGGTTTAGGGTTTTAGGGTTTAGGGTTCGTCGTCTGAGAAATCTCAAAGCACTGGCCCTGCGCGGGTGTTTGAGCATGTTGAAGGATAATGCTTAAACATGTTTAAACGCCATTTGAACCTTCCGGGCAACACACAGCACCTGGCCGTAAAAATATTAGCCATGGTAACTATACAATGTTAGTGGCATTAGTAACTAGTCTAAGTAATCAACAATTATATATATATAACTATAACTATATAAACAGCTCAACAATGTAGTTGAATATATTTCGACCCCATTTTTTCTTATTACCCATATACTTATGGCCAACTAAATGTTCAACGACCCCGACGTGCCCGGCCGTCCCGGCACCTTCTTCTCCTTGTCTCGGCGCCGGGAGCGGGAACGGCGCTCCTGCGGCGAAGCGAATGGTCTGTTCGAATAGTTTGATGATCGAAAACATGATGGAAATTGAATGAAATTGATAGAACTTAGTCTGAAGCTAGATTTCTTCCAACTGATAAATGATTGTTTAAACCACTAACACTAACCCAACAATTGGAATGAATCTAACGGTAAGTCACAGTAAAGGCTCGTTTACAAGTCACTCATTTCCGGGTGGATTCCCCAAGAAGTTCAGGGATGTTCGCGAACTGGAAGCCCTGGAAGCTGGAAGCCATGAAAAAAACATGATTTACCGAGCTAACAAAATGGTGCTTTTCCAGTTCGCAAACTCTTAGTTTACCGGAGGGTACTTCAAAACCTTGCTTCCAAGATCTAGAAAAAGTTCGTCATATCCTCGCAACTTCACCAATGCTGTACGATTTCTTGATGCGCAAATCAGCACCAAATACGAGGATAGCTGGCAAATAACATCAATAAATGCAAGGATCCATCACCACAAAACAGCACCATGTCCATCAAAAAAACAGCCAAACATACCCTCTGGTGAACGTTTACATAACTATGGAAAATCACCATTTTATAGCTGGGTAAATCCACTATTTCTATGGCCATGTTCATTAGCTGTTTGTTGGTTTACCAGGCCGGGTATGTGCGATGGTCCAGTTGGGTGATTGATTTATGGTCATCCCAGCAGTCGTCCTTGTCCTTGTCCTTCTTGGACTTCTTGGCCTCGGGGATGCGTCGAAAAATGGATGTCTCGTTGGGAAAATCTGAAGAAAAAAAATGGTCTTTACCATGAAATAAAAGTTGCCGTTTCCAGTTTTTCCAGTTTTTCCAGTTTCAGTTTTCTCCCTTCAATTCTGGGACTATTAGAAATTGGGCGTATGACTTGAGTGTGCTCTTGAGTTTTCGTGAATCGCTGATTTTTGAGGGTAACATCCAAGTTCTTGGTGTTTTGCCTCTGACCAAGTCAGTAAATTTATTACATTTTATTATTACGTTATATCAGTTAGACCATGACTGTATCTGTTGTACTTTAAAAACATCATCATTGCATATCATTTTTTACGGTTTTTGTATGTCCTATCATTCTGCCAAGACTCACTGGTTCAGCAGGTATCTGCAATTTTTTTTGGAGGGGGTTCAATACTAAGTCATTAGGTCCAATGCCTCGGATGTACCCCCGAATCATTTTAGGAAAACTCCAGTTGGAAGGGAAGCCACTAGTACATGAGCACCAAACACCTCCACATGCTACTCTCACCCATCTGCAGCCTTTTTAGGTGCTGCCAAAAGACTGTTTGCCCCAGGTATTCTGGATGGTCATCGTACATCTCTCGGACAACACGACGCTTGATGGCACGGGGAATGTGCTTGATGTGCATGAAATTGCCTGGGCAATAAATGGATTTAAGTGATTTGAGTGAAACAACATGGAAAATTGCGAAAGTATTAGTTTGGATTGATGTTTTTGGCGGGGGCAACAGGTTGAGAGTGTGTCCCCTGTTTTAAAAACATCGGGGAGGGAAGGTACGTGCATCTGGCTCTCTATAGTGTAGCCATGATTACTTGAGTTGCAAATGCAGCCCCACTTTGGGTAGGGCCTCCCCAGCTATCTTTGTTGGTTCATAATCCCATCCAACCATGGATATATTATGAAACCTAGTTTGACTTTTGTTAAACAATATTACTTACGCTAAACATGTATAATCCTTAAGTGTTCAGACGTTAAGCACATTCACCAACTACTAAATGATTTCGGGTGCCCGAAATCGTCACAACCCCCATTTTCCCAAGCCAGCCATTCGTCCCAACCAGGTGGCAATAGGCGCCACGATTGCAGCGCGTTTCGTGGAAGGCTCGACAACGCGCCTCACGGAAATCGCTCACCGTGGTGTACTCGGCTTGGATCAACTTGCCACTGTAGAAACGGCCTGGTCCGAAGGTCTTTTTTGGGGCCGGTGATTTTTTGGACGGTTGGAAAGGCTTCAGCAATGTTTGTTATACAAGGTGGTGCCCCATAGTTAGCTAAGTTGGTTTATAACTCCCATAACTATGGTTTATGGCAGATATAACATGATATAACTATAGTTAATGGGGTTTATAAACCAACTTATAACTGGGGGGGCACCATCCTGTAGTATAGGGTTGAAGCATATCTGGGATAGTGTTGGGTCCAATTGCTGGATTCCATTATGATGTGCCGTGGTTGTAATTGTTGTAATTGGTTGTTTGATGGTGACCTAATCAACATAATAGCCAACAAAGAACCAACATTATAGATAATATAGATATATTCAATCTGTAGGTAGACTATGAGAATTAACCAACCTGATTATCTTGGTCATTTAGGGATACCAAGAATCCTACTCACCATTCAAGTGATGTCGCGACCTGAGTTTGAAAATACCCGCCGGTAATCAAACATGGAAAGGGACAATCATTATTTGTAGATGATATTCCCATTGACAACTGCCATTTGTTACCGAATAGTAAAGACATTTGAGCTGGCGATCGCTATCCCAACTGTTTCGGAACAAAGAATAGATGGGGTTGGTGACTGGCAAACCATCTATATCTATCTATCCGTCCATCCATCTACATGTTCTTAATCATTGTTTGGGTGTGTCCCAAAATGCAGGATAGGGCAAAATATGATTTTTCGGTTGCGGCACTTGTGGAGTTTTGTCCAGGAATTCTATGAATTCTGGCATTCTGAACTAAAATATTGAGCCATAACAGTGCCATAACCCCAGTTGTGTCGCCCACAAAACACGGCATGGCATTCGCGTTTTTCCATCCCTGGGGTGACCTGGACCTTGTTTGGCGATAACATGGGAAAGCCTGGCTGCCATAAACAACTACCATGTGTGGATTGTTTTCATCCCATAAAAATGGTGATTGTTGGGATTGTTGATGGCATTGGGTTTACCACATTGTAAACAAAACAGTTTTTTAGGGGCGGAGGGAGTGAAGTGGGAAGTACGGTGAATGATGGACTGGTTGATGAGGATGGTGACATTCCTCCCAGCGGTGGGTTTTTGGATGGGGTTGGGGGGTTGTGGGTTGCACCTTTCTTTTGTCGCAGGACAGAGAATGTTCTTCAAGCATCACAAGTAGATATATTTGAAGATATTTGGCTAAGCGGCCAAATCAAAAGATTTTGGCCAAGCATGAAATGCACCACTTTGGACGTGCATTGATGCAAAGAACTGGCGTCCTTTTTCTTTTCCACGAGAACACTTACCTTCTTCAGATCAAAGCCTCAAATGTTTAGTATAGCAATCATTCTAAGCCACAACATGAGCAGTCTGATTTATGGGGGGGCCATCCAACTAGTTCGATATATCATGATCCACCACAAACCCAACACAACGAATCTACTTATCTTAACCAACTTAGTTAGCTTAGTCCCATAAAATCTCACAAAATACCATGAAATCACCGCCTTCGAACTTTTGCTGGTAAAAAACAAAACCTAACTACCTCACCAAGAAATCCCATGGACATCACCATCGTTTAGCGACAAATTATACCCAATGAACCGCAGCCTGTCAGCTTCATCAGGGCGCGTTCGGCATCCTCCTCGTGGTAGTACTTCACCTGAAAAAACACCCCCCCCTGGTTTGTCGCCTATGGGAGAAACCACCAGAAAATCTGGACCATATAATTATATATATATATATATATTTATTTATAATTATATATTATAATATTATATATATATATTCTATAATATATATATATGATCTATAATATATATATATATATATTATACATATATAAATTATATATTATATTATATTATATTATATTAAATTATATTATATTATATTATAGCTAATTATCTTGGGGGCATAGAATATGATAGAATATATGAAGCTCCCAAAAAAGCTATAGAATTATGGGCACAATAAAAAAAAATGATATGGGACTCCCAGCTATATATGGACCCCTTTTAAAACTTAGCTAGTTGTGCAACATATGCAGGGAAGACCCTTGAGTCAGTTGGCGAACTAGCTATGTCAACTATTTTGCAACCATGTGAATTAGTCCAATGTACAATAATGTACAAATATATATATATATATATTGCAACCCCATGTAACCATGACACAACTATATCTGACGAGCTCACAGGGTTGCAATATATATATATATATTACTATATATATATATCATATCATATTATATATATTTATTTATTTATTATATTATATATAGTATACTTATATATTATATTATATATATTATGTTATATATCAAATATTCTATTTTATATTATATATATATATTATATTATAAATTATATATTATA
>Ga0126342_10005633_pt1 | contig 21934 bp, 23 predicted proteins | sample Cyp1metagenome_FD_92528 | JGI IMG/M metagenome (GOLD analysis project Ga0126342, IMG submission 92528) | Coral microbial communities from Lord Howe Island, Old Settlement Bay, Australia - Cyphastrea 1 metagenome | ecosystem: Host-associated > Invertebrates > Cnidaria > Coral ... | reverse complement strand
TGGCGAAAGAGAGACACAGAGAGAAAGAGAGAAAGAGAGACAGAAAGGGAGAAACACTCAACCACCTTTCAATCCATCAGTGGGTTCGCTCTGCCATTTTTGCGTCACACCAACTCACCTCTCATATAGGTTTTCCATTTTTGAAACTTCCGCCACCGCCTTGTGCGGTCCTACTGGTATATGTATATATATATATGTATATGTGTGTATGCATACACACGCACATAATATATATATATATATATAACAGTGACAGTTAAAAAAACATGATAATAACATGTGCATGCATACATCAACACATGAGCTGAAGGGAAAGAACCTGAAATTGTCCTTGTACATACTTGTGCTATTGTGTGATTGTATGCTTGTGCCAGGTCCACAGTGAGACATGTTTCCTGCTACCACCCTATGCTCCCGGACGGGGTCAGCTAGCTCAAGCTCCTTGGACAATGGTCCGCATGCTGGTTGTGACCCTCCATGGATCTTAGTAAGGAATTTCACCATTGCTGCGGACAGTGCCCCAAGACATCTCCCGACTGTGCTGGATGTTTGTACCCCATCTCCTCCGATCTATCTTGCTGCAACTTTTTGTGTGTAGCAAGATGCATCACCACAAAAAAGCTGCGGCTTCCACCAGGAACTGCACTGCACAGGGGCACCCAACGTCTAACTCGAAAGCCACTTCTGAAGTCTCATCCTCGTGGCTGGTTGTCGATAGGTCTGGCGAAGTTTGCCATATTTCACTATCAAATAGATACAACTTAACATTATGTGCAAATGTATAAATAATGATGAGGGCAATAATGTCAATACTAAAGAGCGTAATAATACTAATATCATAAGTCATGTTGGAACCCCCCATGTAACACAAACAGTATAGAAATAAAATAAATAAAGGTTTAATAAAGCATTCTAATTATATCATTACGGGATTCCAAAATTACAGTGTCCATCATTCCAAGCCCAAACCTCTTTAATGCCGTTGTTTTCTCCTGTTTTTTCCAGCCATGAAAGGATCATGTGTTAAACGGGCTGTTTTTTGGTGAGTCGTATTCCTCCCTTTTTTCGGTGGAGCTGCAAAACTCCCACTACTACCCTCTGGTAAACATATACACAAAACTATGGAAAATCACCATGTTGAATGGGTAAATCAACTACAAATGGCCATTTTCAATAGCTATGTCAGTCATTACCAGAGGGTAGTTGGATGATTTTCGCAAGCTCCATGGCTACGTGCAGGGATTTCCCAGCCTGCCATTTTGTTGATGACACGGTTCCGTGTGCCTGTAAAATGATTATCCTCCAATATCTGTTGATTAGTTATATCCCATTAATCGGAAAAAAAACCATCGAATCATATATAGTAAAGGTTTTTCCCATCATATCCCCATATATCGACATTATCCTAAAGAATATGGCCCTTTTTGAAAGCATTCCTACTGCAACCATCCAAGCTCGAGCATCCTTGCCTCTGGTGAAGCATCAAGCCTCTGGTTTTGGCAGATGTGTTGGGGGTCATCATCCCAACCACGGATATCTAAACAGAGAAATCCCCAGCTAAACAAGTGATTTACATTGATTTACCATTATTTCAATGGAATTGCATATGCTTTTTTATCATTTTTGGGATTGCTATATATAGATAGATAGATAGATATATATACATATATATAGTAGATATTTCAAGATATGTTTGACCGGCCAATATGAAACAGTTGGGCACATAGGCAACAATACTAGCGCAACTTGTAACGTAGACACGTAGACTAAAACCAACAAGTACAGCATATGTTTTCGTACACACAGCGAACGGGCCTGAAGTGGGACCACAGGACCATGGGAACCAAATGGAACCAATAGGCCCACTGTGAACAACACTTTTCAACCGATGTAACCCCTATATAATAATCTATGATAGGTTCTATAAAATCGATACAACTACCATATGCCATAAGGGGAGTATTAACATGATTTAACATGTATTTACAGGTTCCAACCCATTCGTCTTGCACCGATTCGGGACTCTCACCAACCGCATCACTTCGCCAAGTTGCGGCAAGCCGATCCCGGGACTCTCCTCCAGGCTTTCGGTCCTAATTCGCTGTGAAAATGAGATATGGGCAGTTTCTTAACAGTGGGGGACCGCTTTTCTATCATCTACCCTCTGGTAATTTAACACAGAAAATGGCCCACATATTTTCCTGTCATGGTTATTTAGTCCAATTTTGAGAATCACCCATCTCCCATGTGGAAATTTTGAGATGTTAACAGGATGAATAAACTACCAGATTACTAATAAGGGGCTGGGGTACCAATTGCAGTAATATCAGAAAACTACTTGTGGGGACCATCCCCCTATGGGCAAGGTAGGGGTTCATTAGTCTTGGTTGGACATCGTGCGCCTGCTTTTGTTCAAAAATACAGCATCTGAAGCCACATAAATATTCGAATATGTGGCCGCCGCCTAATCTTAGATACACAAAATATGTTGAAAGGGACTAAGTCCTCTGTGTGAGACCTTCAATTTGTCGAAAGGGGGTGCGAGTCAATCCGCACGCTCTACAGGACGAAACCCTGCAGAGGCACCCCCAGGATATGAGCAAAAATCAAACCAGTCGACATTGAGGAACTAATGATACAGTTCACCGTGCCCAATATATGTTGAAATAACTTTGTTATTGGCTGGTTATGAAAGGTTCCAACAGGTCTTTTTCGCTGATTCTTCCCTGTAGAAATTCACTTGTCAACCGATCTGACCACGATCATCAGCTTGGTTTTGGGCCTTAGCAACTCATTTAAGCCCTAAGAACAATGATAGGTACAAATGGGTTCTGCGGGGCTGATGGTATATGAACATATTTGAAAATATGATGGCCATTCATGGCTAATCCTAGATTCCCTGGAGCAAAATTACCTGGTTAGCATGACTTTAGCAAACAAGAAAGTACATGAAAGTACCACTGTAAGCTATAAACTATACATTCAATGTTCACCAGGCATCCCAGCACTGGTTCATCTCCAGGTAAGAAACTCCTCAAAATCCGTAGTGAAAAGTGTAAGAACCGATATATATATAATATATATATGTACGTATATATTTTTTAATATGTATAATATAGAAAGTTATATGTACTACTATATACATATTAGTAGATAGATAATTACATATAATCAACTGGTACCAATTGGTAAATGTGTCCTATCATGAATGGCAAAAGAACCATTATGCTACCTCCCAGGTTTCATACACCAACTTAGTACGAGATAGAAATTACACTTTGGTCCATATTGGACCCATTTCTATGTCCATTCCCCGAAATATCAACCACCCAGTAAATGGCTCCAAGTATTTGGTTCCGTCCTTTACCAAACATTTAAACCACGATTTCTTGGGGGTGTCTCGGATCTGAAAGCGAACAAAAAACCGCGTGTCGCTTCCGCCAAGCGTCGCTAGCCGCACTCCGCGGCCCTTTCTACACGCTGCCGATGAGGATCCAGTACTCTCACCTCACGACACGCTGGAATCGTTTGGATGTCAATGATCTCCATGGGTTAAGGGAACAACTCCGGCAGAACGCCGGAAACCCATGGTTTTAACATGAGTTGTCCTTAGATACCTCAGAAAAAATGAATATAGCGATGCACCCAACGATCCATGGGGAAGACGCCCCTAGAAGCCTGAAGTAAGGGCATGGCTGCCACCAATTCGAGTTTCACTAGGCTAGAACTGCAAGGTGATTGCCATATGGGTCTGTAAGGTCCCTCCGTCTGAAAGGACCCTGATCTTGGTCGGATAGATTGAGGTTTGCTATGGCCCACAAAGTACAATATATACAGGCAAAGAACACCAACAAATACCAACAATTGCTAGCATGAACCAACAATCATATGGCTAACCCTAGAATACAACTCAGAAAACAGTCGTCTGAATATGACATTCCTCCTTCTCTTGCTAAAACATTGCCTTCAACCAAACATCATCGTTTTTAAAGCTTCAGCCAGCAATCAACAACTTGGATACCTCATACAATCCATGCAAAACGGTATATGTGTGTTGCATCGTTACACCAAACTAATTATGGGCGTAATCAACTTGGCAATCAACCGACACATATAGATATTGAAACATCATTAATCATTATATAATCATCATTTATCACCATTCGTCGCCATTAATCTCCATTCATCACCAGTCATCACCATTAATCATCATCATTCATTACCATCAATCATCATTCAGCACTATCAATCACAATTCATCACCATTCACCTTTAATCACATCACCATCTATCACCGTTAGTACCCCTGTATTGGATATTAGACCATCTGGGCAAAACCAAATAATTCAATAACCTGAAACAAGTCTATTTTCGGATGACTCCCCAATCCGAACCATGATTCCAGTGAGGTCATGACGTGAGGCCACTATGATATTGAACCATCCTCCACAGAAAGATCCGCACCTCGTTGCCTTGCTGCCAGCCCTGCGCGAATCATCTGAAGCTTCTGACGCCTCTTGACCTGAACAGGCAGGGAGAACTGGCACATCTTGGTGCATGTTCTTGTTGTACATGTTTCGGGGTTTCCCATAAAATGAATATAAATGGATGATTTGGGGTACCCCACATTTTCGGAAACATCAAGTTGATCATTTGGGTCAAAATTGGCAGACCGTCCCCGACCATGATCGACCATGTACTTTTTGTAGAACAGCATGAATATCACATGTGCGGGTCCGTCCGTGCCCAAACTTTTACCCATACCCATTTTGTAGCATCTGCCCATGTACTGTACCCATGAAATACCTTGAAACACCCATTATCTCCGCACTCTGCATTTGTCATGGTGGCTAAATGCTTGTTATTCCCAGCGATGCTTCCCCCATATGGACACCGTAGAAATGAAAACCGATCAGGGCTTCTTGCCCTTACCCTCTGGTAGTCAAACATGGTCTGCTGGAACATTCCCCATTGAGTTTGATGTTTTTCCCAGTAAAACACACACACATTTAGTGTTTGATGACTTATTGATGACACCTAAGGGTATCTCCCATATCTGTTGAATTGTTATATCCCAATATCTTCCCATATATAGATGATTTTCCTACGATATACCCATATATCATATATCCACTACTTGGGGATGGTAAACTCTCCACCTTAAACTCGCCTGGCCTCATCTTGCAAGGGCCGAGAAGAGGTGGGTGTCGTTGCCGATGCCAGCGGCTCACTGACCTGGTGGACCTGGTGGAAACCGAGAACTGGGCGTGGGCCGAGCTGCGGCAGCTGAGGGAACGGCAGCGAAAGTGGATTCGTAGTGATTAGATGAACAATTTATGAATGGATCTTATCTTAACTATATATTATATATATATAGATATATCAGATATCTGTGCGATGACCATGCGCATGATAATGATATATAATGATCATAATCAAATACATTCGGAATCATTCAGATATCTACATGATGATCATTCCAGTCGATGGCTTGAACATTGGTGCTGATCCCCAACAGCATCATCAGTGCAGTCTGCGTCTGCGTCACAGCAACCAGCAACGGTTGATTGTATTTGGGTTGTGTTTTTTTAATCCAGCCTCCTCCTACTTATGCACAGAGTCAAGAATTTATAAGTGGCTAGCAGTGGAAGTTCTTACCTCCACTTCATTCTGTTGTTGCTCTTGAAAACAGTGGAATTTGACCACCCCATGATCCGATTGGTGGTTGGAAAGAAATGCGTCATATTCACCCCCAGCTTGGGTGGAAAACTGGGATTTCTCCCATCTCTGCCGTTTTCAAACGGAGCTGTGCAAATCTAAAACATCGTCGCCAAAACAAAACACATGGGAAATTGAAATCGTTCTGGAACGATTTCTCAGACTGGCTAAAAAAACATATAGCATTTCCAACAGTTTCCGAATAGCCTCAATCACACATGGTTTTTTAGGCCATCCCCTAAGTAAATGATGTTCCCCTTGAAATGCGCGGGTTTTTCAGGGATCTCCCGGCGTCGCCATGGCCAACCTCGGGCGTTTCCGGCGGCGTCGAGGTGGCCGACATCTCCTCCGTCACGGTGCGAGTGGCCAAGGCCGACTTCCGGCCGTTGCGCATGGCGGAGATGGCCTGGCCGAAGGCGCCGAAGGGTCAGTGATCCATAGTTACATAGTTGGAATGAGAACTTGGGAATATCATGGGAACATGTGAAGATTCAACCAAACAACGAAGCATAGTATCCATAGTTACTAGTTGGAATCAGAATATGATTGGAATATAATATATGCATAATATGTGTGATGGGAATTTTCTTTCGATGGGAATATAATGAGATAAAATGGAATTTCCATACATTCCTCAACAGAACCTCTAGTCCCCACAAGAACTTAGGATTTGTTGACAATTTGTAGGTGGGACAAGAGCTAAATCGCTCTCTGGAAATTGGTGGGCTCTCAGGAAGAGAATCTATATCAACCTGCCCATCCCTGATAAATATGCTTGTTAATGGGGATCATCATCGAAAATAAGCTGGACAACACATATTTCAAACCACCAACCACTAATTACAAATATTCATAGTCATACGATGTCATCTGTAGTCTTGTCGGAAAGTCAGAGGAATTTTAATACTGCGAGTGTAAGAAGTTTAACAGGGATGTCATGAGGATGTAATGGGCATGTGCAAAAGAAAGACGCATTGATATTGGGAGCTGTCCCAAAATATTAAAATGGTTCTGTGCTGTTTACTGTATATATATATACCTATTATATGGAGGACAACTATAGGTAAACCATGGGAAATGGTGTTAAGATCAATGAACGTGATGGAATTCGTTTTCGACACTTATCGGGGCTATGTGTTTTCTTATTGTGACTTTCATATGGCTTATCATGGAAATTATGCAAATCTAATGGCTCATGGGGGAAAGGATATGGCTAATCTTGGATGCTGAATGGGCTTGACAAAAACACACTGAAGAAAATCCGGCTGGATGGAATGGGGATTTTTGGCCTTTATTCCCCCCATATTCCGACATGAATGTTTAGTTTCGTACCGACACATGCATGGAAATGATAGACTGAATTTGCACCCCGCTTAGGAACTTGTAAATGACCTAGCTAGCAATTCCTCCAAGTGGGGTTATCCCATAAAAAATGTGGTTAAACTTATTTAGTGCTACTCTGATGGTGGCTCAATCTGAAGCAATTTTGGTTGAAGTCTAGTCACCATATTGTCGCACATTATGATATATTATGGCCGTTTTACAGGTGGCGAGTGACCATCTTAAAGTTTCTGATGCGACCAGGGATCACCAGGGACTAGGAAAGACACTCAGACTTAGAATTGTCTATTGACAGTGGTTACCCTCTGGTAAACTAACATAGCTATTGAAAATGGCCATAGAAATAGTGGATTTACCCATTAAAAATGGTGATTACCAGTGGTTAACTGATGATTGACAGTGCTGATCTACAATCCCTCTTCACTATAGGGTGCCTCCAGGAGTTCCATCCAAACGATCAAGTAAGCATTGAGGTACGCGCGCTTGAACGCTGGGGAAACAGTGGGGAAAACTTGGGACGGGGAAGTTCAACAACGAAAACGGGGTGTCCAGGGGGAACCGTTGGGAAAAGTATGGAAAAGTGATCCTATGCTTGTGCGGAAACTTTCGGAACTTCCACTCCCTCCACTAAAACAAACCAAAGAACTGATGCTTGACAATCACTGATCCTACGTCGTCTCTGGCTAACATTTGCCATTTTTTCAATGGGCAAATGCTCTCCTAAAAAGAATTCAAAGGCTACAGTTTTTTTCCCATCCCCAAATGGATCTGGGTCTCGAAACGGCGATTTTTTGGGGATCAACATTTCTCAGCACCTTCCCATCAAACATGGGACAGCTCAGGGTAAGCGATAAGTTACCGGGAAACGACGTCGTTTTGTCTGAAAATCGATAACCCCTAAATCACAATTTCCACACTCAAATGGCATTTGGTTGAGACTTGTTCTACCCCAAAATTGCTGCTATATAATACATCTTCCCCCAAATTTCTGGAGTTTAGCGGAAAACCTTCAGCAATCTCCAGTCCCCAATATTAAGTATACTCCATTTGAAAATTCTTGTTAAGGGAATATGATCGGGCATGGGATTACTTAAGATTCCCAGTTCTGTCCCACTACCATTCCCATCTAGCATTGGAAAGAACCATGATTGTTCATAAGGTTTTTCCATGGTAGTTTCCATAGCGTTGAGAAAAAAAAACAGCACATCACACCAAAACTATGTTTCTTTGTTTGTCATAGGGTTTTTCATAGTTGTTCATAGTTTTTTCCGTGGATTTCTCCACCCCAAACAAAAACATTCGTTTTTTCTCCACGTCCGGAGGATGGCAGGCCTTCAGCTTTCGCTTCGTCCGGAGGATGGCTCCACGCTTCTCCCAGCGGCTCGTCTCCTGTAGGAATAGAGTTTTCTCTATTATATTCTGTGAGCATCATGTTTCTGAAGACTTTATAATCCAAATATAATCCATATATATATTATGCATGTTTCTTTAATATAAAATATATAAATATATAATTATATATATACACATGTTTCATCATGTGGTTTTGCCTGATCACCCGATCAGTTCTGGGAGGGGTGAGGTCAACTTGGTTGGTCCAAACCCCCAGTCAAATCCAGGACGGTACACCTCCTTGCATAGCCTCTCGGCGAAGGACCGCAAGTGGTTGGCGTCCTGGGGTCTGGCTGGGAACGGCTGGGGATTGAGGAAAAATCATGGGAATCTGCAGGGAATATATTGGGAATATGGTGTCTTTTCTTAGGTGATATCAAGTATCAATGCATTGGTAGAAGGGAAATCCTCCAACAATGCTTTTGACCACCAAATAGTTGCGGGTTCCGGCAGAATTTCCCATCATCTTGTTCTGGGATTTACGGGATTGTGTTTGTCCCTCACTCTGTTTGCACGACCCTTGATGTACAACCCTTTTGGCAAAAACCTGGCAGTTTTTTGCCACATATTTTCGAGCACATCGCTATTGTCGAGCGGGCCTCCTTCTTTCACTTGATCACTGCATTTGACATGGTCTTCCGATATTGATGATGTGGAAAACCATCTCTCATTTGAGGAGCTCTTAATATTTCTCTTACAGTAATATATTCTTCTTGGACACATCCAACTCAAGAAACATGGCCCAACATCATTTCCGCTGCTTGGACCTCAACATCCCGGACTGCGTCCTCCGGATACTTTTGCAAGGCTGACAGCAAGTTCTTGGCAGCGACGTGGGAGCGGCTTGAGGCTGGAAGCAGTCGTGCTACGTGTTTCATGTCTATGTCCTCCCTGTCTTCACTTGCTTGATGTCAGGGCAACTTTTGATACGCCCGAGAAATAATATGGACATTATCTCAGCACAGGACCCCCAACATGGCCACGGGAACCATTTTGAGATCTAACTTCTCTCCAACAAGTCAAACAAAAACATATCATGGTGCCATATGTTTGGTCCCCATTTGCCCAACATGGTTGTGAATGTTGTGAGCAACATTCGGGGTGTCCCTTGTTGCTAAGACCAATCCAGTGGGATCCGCATCCATTTTGGGACATGAAAAATGCGTCCATTTCTCACAAACCAATCACCAAAACTCCTACAAACCACAAAACAAAAAACACAAGTTTGAACTGTGATATAATTCCCCAAACAAGACAAGGCCACAATTCCCATGAAATCCCCTATTGTCGGTATCATTGTTGGTTTTTACCCATTATATCGCCGAATTAGATAGTGAGTTGTGTCCATGTTTATTGGTTCAATCCTCACAAGGTGGTGCCGCCCAGTTCTAAGTTGGTTAATAAACCATAGAGTAACTATACTTCAAGTATACTTCGATATATCTATCTTTCTATCCATCCATTCATCCATCTGTCTGTCTATCTGTCCATCTGTCTATCTACCTACTGCAAACCCAACAGTGAAAGTGAAGTTATATGTTCACCAACTTAGCCATGAAATCCCATGGAACTCACCATTAGTTCCCACCATTTCTTGATCCAAAATGGTGGTTTAACATGGTTTAACATGGTTTAACCATCAAGAAATGGTGGGAACTGGTGATTACATGCCACCATGAAGCCACCATGAAGCTTCCCCAAAATGCCAAGAGTCCTGTCTGGACACCGAATGGCAATTGCAAGACGCCATGGCTTTGATGGTCACGGGCAGTCCCAACGTTTCGAAGATCGCCTGGGATGCGATCTTAGGCCCAAAACCACTGGCAATCTCTAGGCACTAGTTATCTTGTGATGTTTCTAATTTCTAGAAATTGTGATGTTTCCAATTCATAGATATATGATTAATTATATGATGATATATGCGCAGATTATTTGATGATTATTGTATGCGCAAATGGTAGCTGGTGGCCAAAAGGACCAGGTTCTGCAATTCCGGCACCAAAGAAATGAGAGATCCTCTATGACCATGAGATACCCTCTATGGCATGCATTCTTCGAAAGAAACTTCGTCCTGTCATTTTCCAAACGACTTATCACCTTGCAACGGGAACCACAACTGTTTTTTGTTTTTTACACGTATAAGTAAGGACATGTAAGGCTTGTTCATTGCTGGATACTCAACCCAAGATATCCCAAGATCACATCAAAAAAACTTCTGATCCTGAGATTTGATTCATCAAAAAGTCAACGGAATGCCACGGAACCAAAGCGATGGCTGAATCAACCAACATCTCAACCAACCAGCTCCTGAAATCGCGATATATCCGATTGTATTCTGAGCAAATGCACATGATTACAATATCATACAACATCTATACCCTCTGGTAAACTAATATAACTATGGAAAATCACCATGTTTAATGGGTAAACTCACTAAAAATGACCATTTTCAATAGCTATGTAAACGTTTACCAGAGGGTAGATGATACATTTATCCATTATTTATCCATGGTTATTGGCTATGTTCCATTATTGACCATTATTAACAATTATTAACCATTGGATACCATTGGTATATCCCATACAACATCTATATATCAAGAAACAACGGTTTGATCTCCAAATCGCCAAGGAACTCCAAGGCCAATCACTTTGCCGCTGGAGATCTTCTCAATGGGTTGGTCATCTACCTGCCGACGTTTTTTTTTCAGCTGGACCGGCCTGGGTTAGGATGTCCTGGTTTTAAGGAACAAATCATGGATTGCTTTTTTTAAGGGAAAATCTTCACCGGAAACCCATGGGTTTTAAGCACCAATTTTTTCGGGTTTTCCTGCACCATTTTCCCTTAAACCAATTCTATGAAATATGGGGATGGGTCAAAACCCTGTACTACTAGTGAACATGTTTTTTTGATGTTCACCAAGGGTACATACGTAGCTGGTAAATGGATGATTGTCCCCACAAATTGTTTCTATAGGTGTTGATCCATGACATATGCTGTCTATTATGCTGACCCTTTTTTTAGTTGAAGATTGTGCTTCGGTTTTACTGGTCTCCCAGTATAATGTATCCTGGCCGCAGGATGCCGCAGGGGTTGCAAATGATCACCATTTACATCCACTAGTAAAACATCATGGATCATGCCAATACCTCTGGATTGTCAACAAATCTCCGTTTACCTCTTTCAGTCCAGTTTGGCAGCCAATAAAAAGTGCAAACCAACTTTTTGAAGGCAATTCCACAACACTTTCGCGAAATGTCCCCAACTTGTATGTCACTTCCGCATGGCTTCCGCGTCGCATTTCCTTTGGTGGGTCTAGACGGGAAGATTGCGTTCATTTCCGGCTCCGCAGCGCTTCTGCGAATTGGCTTTTCAGGACTTTTCAGGACTTTTCAGGGCAATTCCGTGCAACTGTCTTCCTTCAAACCCATAAATGAGGCCTCGAGGGTTATGGCCGCTCACTTGAAGCTAGGCTGACATCTGTATGTTTTCAACCTAACCTCCAAACTTGAATCCCTCCAAGGAACGCAAACTGCAGCTTCGCCATTTTCAATAAAATACAGCCTGTCGACATCATCCTCAGCAAAAAACAGTGACTGAGCCGCTCGGCGGCAAAGAGTTTCTGTGAAAAGTCTTCAACGATGTTCAACGCCTTGAAGAGTTGGAGGCTTCCTGAAATGGGAATACCATGGGAATACCATGGAATACCCCCAAATCATCCATTGAAATCACAGCTGTCGGGGTGCCCCCATTTCTGGAAACCCCGGGGTGAAGATCCACAGAATCTCTGGCCTTTTTCCATGCGGCCAAGCAGCATTCTCATGGAAAATGACTTGGTCATCCACGAATCTCTCGACAGAGGCGTTCAAGAGCAATTCCTGCCATTTTTTTTGTTTTTTGAAGGTCTATCATGGTCTATCTATACCTTGAACCTTCAAACCCGCAACAAAACCGTAGGGCGCACACAAAAGGACGAGGTTTCCAACCAAAACCCGAGGTTTTGGTTTCGCCCCTATTCTAACTGTGGTTTGCATCCTCACATGCTGCATTTACAACAAAATCAACAAAGTCTCAGAACCACAAAGGCACTCCATCGAACAAAGGGGACCTGGCAAAGGATGATTCTGAGCTACAGCCCAGAAGATCCGTGTTTTTTAAACACTTGATTTTGTGGAAACAGTGTTGCACTGGAAAAAAAAAACAAAATGCATGCACTTGGTTTGATCATTCGAGGAGGGTTTAAACCATGGCCATGTAATTTACACGGCTTGTCATGGGTTTGTCATGGGTATGTCACGGGTTAGGCAAACCCGAGGTTTTTCGGAAAACTCAGAATCTTGCTGATAATCACCGGTTATCATGGGTTTGTCATGGGATGATCACAGGTTTGTCACGGGTGTGCTAGGCCTGAATACCCCACCCGATCTTTTTAATCGATGTTTGCTTCAAAGGCAACAAACCAAGAAAATAGGCAGCCAGCAGAGGGGATGGTAAGATGTTCGGATGCTTCCGAGACAAGTAGACACTGATTCCTTTTACATAACAAACTTTTTGAACTCATGATCGATAGTACCGCATCATCCAGGTACATTCTGGTGAAAAACGGTCTTATAACGAACCTGTGGCCCTTGGCATTCGAACATTTTGTGGAAAACCCGAGGTTTTAGATCAATACCCCAAATTTCTTTCAGGGTTTGGACGCTTGGTATGACTAGATATCTATAATATATGCAAAAAAAATTGTCTATTTCAGGTACCTAAAGCTTTGTGTAAGGTCTGCGCAAAGCAGAATAGCTCCAATCTGGATGCCTAAAAGCCACTGAAACAGCCTACCAATGCACCCCGCAGCCTTGAGAAGCGAATCATATGTTACCTCTTCACTGTAAGAATTGGAGGGTCAGTTGAACTCCGTGATGAGGACTCTGCAGCGGTCCTTCACAAAGTTGCTATCTCGGCCGGCGAACTCCTGACATCGAGGGCCAACTGGGTGAGTTTCTCTCATCAATTTCAACAGGTGAAATGCAAAAAGTGATGCTTTCCATTTCCATGTTACAAAACGGGTCTTAATAAAAACCAACTTGCCAACTGGGTGCGTGTGCGAACATTTGCTAGCCTGTGCAGTGATGGGTCCTTCACACAAATTCGTATGTACTGTGAGCTGCGTATGAGCATGTGTCATTATATCAGTCATGTTGAATGTAATAATGATAAAAACGATGATAGCATTCGTACTTACAGTAATAATCTTAAACGTAGTAATAATAACGAAAATGCAGCAATAACACTATATAAATTAATCATATATATATATACCATAAATATATATATATATATTGATGGGGCTGGAAAATGTTTATTCTGTATTCTGTACCTTCGAATTGCACCAGGAGTTCCTCGTTATCCCTCACACATTGGCTGGTTGGCAGTTGAAACCATATCCAAAAAAATTGTCAATTGGCCATCCGTCCCAAGTCACAGGGTGCGGGAGCCCCCAAGCCATGGATAATCATTGTGCTATCAATTATTGCTCCACACTTCAAAGGCTAATTATGATTCTGGTACCTGGTGATTTCTCAAGCCTTGGCTCACCCCATTTGGGTGACAGCCTCCCCCCCTGTCCTGTGACTTCAGGATGCTCTCAAGGTATTCCAACCCGGCCTCAAGCGCATTTCTCAACTGATTGGTGGTTGAGCCATTGGATCATCATCATCCCGCATATGGTATATATGGTTGAAAAAGTGAAACAAAATATGTGAAACCACCAGCCAGTATCATCTCATTGGTGATATATTCCATTATCTCCCCATGTTAACTGCTTATTAAAACCAACAAATTTTGCTTAAATCTCAATAATTAAGCATGATATACCACAGGACATCCTATAGTCAATTCTAGTAAATTCACTGTCAACTGAGTTTTCATAGAAAATCCCATAATTCCAATAATCATAGGAATTCCCAGTCAATTCCATTCCAGTGATAATCATCATAACCCTATGGTGAACCTCCTGAAATTTCCGCCAGAAGCGCCTTTCTTTCGGCCTCCCCGTCGGCCTCTGCGGCCTGGAGAGGCCATGTTGGTGGTGTTCAACAGAAAATCCATTGGAATCATGGTGTTTTTTTTAATTTGGTCGTACTATCCTTATAATTACTATACTTTTTTCGTGAGATACATATATATATATATGTATGATACAATTAAAAAAAAATGAATATATATATATATATATATTATATATATATAATTGTAATATATAAAATAGATAGTGAGACAATTTTTTTAAAGTGTTCAATTGGATTTACTGAGATTTGCGTAGGATGGGACAAAATGGCACCACTGAGTGGTCCCCGCCACGCCTGCATGGCCCCGAAGGTCCAGCCATTCGCCGGCCCAGCTTGAACCGTCAAAGGGGACCACGGGGCCACCAAAACCTCTAATGCTATGAAATGCTATGAAATGCTATGAAATGCTATGAATATAAATATCATAAATAACTACATATGTATATATATATACATATCACTGATCCAAGAAAACTCACATTTTGGCTGGCTTCAAGCGCTTAAGGAACAAGACGTTCCACCTGCACCAACTTAGATCAAATGCTCGACCTAGAATGATGTCATTTTCCATCATCTTTCAAGCCCCAACAGTCAAAAAGTCAGCTTTGGTGAACCTTTGGATTTTCAAAGTGTACATAAATCGTTGGCCAAAAACGCCAGGGCAACCCGTCAGATTCCGTCAGTTGCCAGTCGTTGGCTCCATCGCCTCCCAGGGCCCTGCTATGTCTGGGGTCGGTGCTCGGGGACCGAAGAGTGCAGCACTGCGGAGCAGGATGATCTGCTCGGACTCGGCCCAGTGTGACGTCGGGGCTATGAGAAGTTACTAAGTCCCGTTACGGGAAAGTGGTGGCCCTAAGAAATCCATGAAAGAGACTTACTGTATCTCTATAAATATGATATAGATACTTAAGTGATTTATAGGTGGTAGGCCCCATTGTAGACCCCATTGTTCAAATTCATTCAAATCCAAACGTTGCATGTGCTTCAAACATGTTCAAACCATTAACCCCTGTTGGCCAAGCATAGGTCCGTCCTGGAAACTAGCAGCTAGGGGCCACACCCAGCGATGTGCATAGATTCCACTGACCATGTAATCTGCGAACTTTAAGTACCTGCTTGCAGGGGCAGCTGTTATTCACAGAAGTGGCATCATGATATGTTTGATTGACTTGGCCATAGTTGGAAACAAGTACATCAAATATGTTTGTATATATATATATATGTGTGTGTGCCAAAAAATAATAACTGCAAAAAAAACTCTTGGCTGGCCGCGAAAACAAAGCCGCACACACGTTCTGGATAGAAACTCTGCAAAGGACATGCCAGACGAAAGAACGCTTGCAATGTGTGAATAAAATTTGCAAACATCAAAGTGCCCTTTGCTAATTTAATGTAGCTATGGAACATCACCATTTCAAATACAGAAACCATCATCTTTATCATCTATTTCTATGGGCCAGAACTATCTGTGAATAATCACACAAAGTAACCCAAGAAATTCCATGAAAATCATGGACAATTCGACGAAATTCCATGGCTAATCCCTGGGATCCATGCTTCATCTGTGCAGAACCCGGTGGCACAGATCAGAGGTAAAGAATCGCGCGTCTCCAATGGTCCACCTCGCTGCCGGGAAGTTTCTGATTTTATATGTAAATATACCCCCAGGCCGGGGGTGCCTCCGGGCTAGGGGTATATCAAACAGTTATATCTATAGATATATATGTGTGTGTGTATGTGTGTATTTAAAAAACATGTATATAAATACATATATATATATATATGGGGTTCTTTAGGGTTTCAATTTAGGGTTTCTTTAGGGCTTCGTTTGGGGCTTTTAGGGTTTTACCACGGTGTTAACGGAGAAATTCTCGTCATCCATCCGGGGAGATGGACGACATCCCGAATCTCAGAAAACACTGGCCCTGCGCAGTCAAAACGCACACAACCCCGGGCAGCACACCCGTCCTGGCCGTAAATACATATGTATATGTATTAATTTGTATGTATGTATATGTATTATTTGTATGTATATATATATATATATATGTATATGTACTGTACATGTATTGAGAGTGGAATTCCAAGGTCAGGATTCCTCTTGCTGTTAGTTGAGTGATGAACTGAGGGGACATCGGTCATCTTTTCATCACTATTCTGTAAATTATCTACCTGATGAATAACCTTCCAAATAGTAGTTGCTAGGTCATATATGTCATAAACAAATTATAATAATCTATATAACATTGTCTACCGTACCTACCAAGTATCTACATAATCTAGCAATGGACATTCAACTTGTATACATCCAGTTTTGGATGCTCTTCCTGTTCAACAACAAGAGATTTCCAGCTAGCCATGTTTGATTCGATGGTGCTCCTCCTGGTTGGTTTGATTCGAAAGCCTCAGGGCCCCTGCTGTCCACCCGCAGCTGCTGGCCCCTTCCCTGAGGGACAGTGCTATCCATTTAACCATCTCTCCATCTTTCTATCTATCTGTCTAGATATCCATAATCCATAGTTGTAATTGTATATGTATGTATGTATGTATGTATGTATGTATATATATATATATATATGTTCGATCTTGCTTATGTACCTATACACATAGTTGCATGTGTATTGATTCATCTATATACATTCAATCAGCTTTATTGGATGACAAAAAAAACGCACACCTCCTCGCCCAAAAAAACTGCAACGAACCCTCTTGCCATGTGCAAATCCTGAGGACGACCCCACCTACCAGGAGAACGTCCAGGTCGGGACGTCCAACATATCTGATGTCCTCAAGGAACCTGGAGATCTGTGGCTGTGAAACCAGACTCTCAAGTCACAAACTGTGAGTTTCCTGACCCTACCAGGGACTTGCAAAACAATTCATAAACCTACCATTTGGGGGTACTTTAAACACCCATTTATGATGATTTTCGGGATGGTTGATTCTTGGGGTTAAACCACATGATTTTTTGTTGGTGAGTTCAACCATGCGCCAAGTGCTGTTTGAATTTGCTCCAAAGTTGAGATTTGAGCTCAGCTGGACGAGTTTGGACCACTCAGCTTCGGCATGTTGATTCTCCGGGCCCAGCTTTGTCGATGAAGATTCATCATCCAAATTTAGTTTGGATATATTGTACTCAGTTGCTCCGTAGTATAACAACGGAGGTGAAAAAAACTGTTGGAGACATCTAGCGGGGTAAACAAAGTGTAGGTGGAATATCCCCTAGAAATACAGGGTTTACCATCGCCATGGCTGTTGCCCATGTACCAAAAATGCCTAGTCTTGGTAAAACATTTCGCAAACAAAAAATGATGCCCTAAAACAATCACAGTTCAAAACAAAACAAATGCCATGAACCAAAACTATCTTTCACCCGTCAACTTACAGAGTTTCTTGGGTTAAATTGTGGTTTCAAATTCCTGTTTGTTGGGTTCTTTCTCTTTCTCTCTAAACAAAATGTAGAAACAGTGCTATCAATACCAACATCCAATGTTTCTTGCTGGTTGAATCCCATGAAAGTAGCACCCCCAGGATGTTTACCAGATCTCAGGTCAACCTTAAATATTAGGCACATATTCAAGGATAAATCTATGCAATATAATACGTATACATGTCGTAAATATGTCGACAAATCAATAAGTTAAAAAAAATACTCATGACATCAATAAGCATAATAAACCTCCATGTAATTCGGGAATTTTCCAGCTAGGCACAGACTAACCATAGTATATGATAGTATGTGTACATGTCCCAGTACATCCTGTCATTCTCAGGAGCAATATACCATCATTGAAAAAACTATATATATAGTAATGTTGTAGATGATATTTACTTTATATTTCCAGGGTTCCCACTTTTCTATCTATTTTGGCGTTGCTATGAATATGAAAACATGTGACTAGATAATGAAAATAATCAAAGCTTGGAGATAGTATAGGATCGCTAAGTATCAATATATATATATATATACACACACACCCCTAAAAGTAGATGGCTCAACTCAAAAACCAAAATACCCATAAGATGGCACCGCGCGGTGAGGAAGAAAACGGCGCTATTTTAGCAGGAACATAAAACGAGTTCCGCCAATTGACGAACAAAATCACCCTACTTCAAAATGAAAAGGTATATGGCGCAACTGCCACTCCAGCAGATGGACATAAGGGTATTGTTAACTAAAATTACTACATTTCCGATCATTTTTGCTTGTTTATACTGTAGGTTACACATGTTTGTATTGTATCTAAATATATACATATATATATGTATGTATGTAATTCCCCTAATTTGTTATTCTAAAAATGAGTTGCGCCATCTATGTCCCTTACATCCCATTCAAACGCCGGAAAAAAAATCGATGGGTTCAAACATGAACTGCGCCATCTGTGTCCCTTAAATCGCATTCAAATCTTTTAAAATTTCATTGCGATACCTTGAAAATGAACCACTGAATGTCTTAAAACCGATTGTGGACAGAATTTATGGATAGAAATCTCATTTTCCAGCTGATTTTGAGAAACATATTTTGAAAAAAATAAAACTTCATTGCAATACCTTGAAAATGAGTTGCGCCATCTATGTCCCTTAAATCCCATTCAAACGCCAGAAAACAAATCAATGGGTTCAAACATGAATTGCGCCATCTATGTCCCTTAAATCGCATTCAAATCTTTTAAAATTTCATTGCCATACCATTAAAATGAACGACTGAATGTCTTAAAACCGATTGTGGACAGAATTTATGGACAGAAATCTCATTTCCAACATATTTTGAGAAACATCTTTTGAAAAAAAAACGTTTAAGACTTCATTGCAATACCTTGAAAACGAATTGCGCAATCTATGTCCCTTAAATCCCATTTAAACGCCAGAAAAAAAATCGATGGGTTCAAAATGCATTGCGCCATTTATGATATTTATGAGGACAAAAACCTGTTTCCAAGATTCTAAAGCCTGTCCTCATCATCAAGCCCTTTCCTGACTTGCGCCATCCATGCGCGTCCCAAACATGGCGGTTCAGCAGGCTGAGGGGGTTGGCAGTGGCAAACGCATTTAGAAACAGGCTTTTGTCCTCATCATCAAGCCTTTGCCTGACTTGCGCCATCTATGTGGTTTGGAATTGTTTGGAAACAGGCCCGATTTTGGGGGCATATTTCTGCTTCAGGAAAGGAGATGCGCCATCTATGTGGCATATTTTGATTAGGTTGGTTTATGGATGTCGGGGGAGTTGCGCCATCTGTGTGGGCATTCCCAACCTGATTTTGGCGAATGAGTGGGAGTTGCGCCATCTATGTCCCAAAAAGGCAGCTTGATGTTGAGAAAAAATTATGGGTGCAAACCAGCGCAGAAGATTGCAAAAACTAGGTCATTTTTAGGGACATACATGGCGCAACTGAACTGTTTTGAATGGGAGTTGAGCCATCTATCCCCCGCATTTTGCATTTGACATAGATGGCGCAACTCAAGATTCTGAGCCATCTACTTTTAGGGGGAGTATATATAGAGAGAGATAGAGAGAGAGAGAGATAGAGAGAGAGCGAGAGTCACTCCCAAAAAGAAAGACAGTAAAATCCTACTGACATAGGAAAAGCTTCATTTTTTACTCATTTTTGGGAGCTACAGTATATACATTGTCTTTACATTGTGTATATATATACATACATATATATATGTGTGTATTTTGTTGTGTGTGTGCGCCTAAGTGATACACATATGTATATTATATATATATGTGTGTTTTTCTTATACCATATACATGTTTATACCATCATACGGTTTGGAAACTCTTAGTAGCTCCTTAGCTCCCCATAGATCAAAGGGAATGTGAATACCCCTAGGTCCCTTCTAACCGCTGGAAAGCATTTATCTATTCATCCATCCATCCATCCATCCATCCATTCATCCACCCATCCATCCATCCATCCATCCATCTTATCAGATGAACATATATATATATATACCATCATATCATATGCATAAATATCAATGCTAATTATTACTGCGGTAATTAAATACTAATCATACTAGTTCTTAGTAATATCTCTCTCCACCAACAATAAACCCACAAAAATACCATTGTTCCATTGGTTAACAATCATACATCATTCATCCCACCCCCCTAATATTAAACACCCCATGTTATGGATCCAATTACGTGAAATTCCCTCCATCCACATCCATCCACCACGGTTTCGTTTAGGGGGCATGGTCCCCCACTGGGTCTCCGCAACTCCGAGCTCCGCAGATCGAAGTCGTCGTAGCAGCCAGGGGCTTCCCGCGACAGCTTGTCGTAGACCTTGGAGCCCAAGGTAGCGTGGACATACTGGGAGTACAAGTGGGAAATGATGATATCAGAGATTTTGTTTGTTTTAGTAGGATTCAATGGAGTTGTTTTCAGGCATTTAAGGGATTTAATGGTGATTTTGAAGGGTTTAATCGGGTTGAATGGCGATTTTAAGAATTTGAATGGGAGTTAATTGCGATTTTAAAGATATTAAAAGGGTTTACAATAATGGGATTTAATGCTGATTTCAAAGGGCTTAATGGGATTTAATTGTGATTTTCAAGGTTTTGATGGGATTTAATTGTGATTGATTTTGAAGGTTTTGAGTGGATTTAATGGTGATTTTATAGGTTTGATGGGATTTTCATTATGTTTTCTTAGCTTTTGATGGGATTCAATGATGACTTTTTAGGCTTTGATATGATTTAATGGTACGTAGTTCTATAGGGATTAATGGGGATTGTGCAGGATTGTGCAGGATTGGGATTTAATGATGATGTAATGGGGATATGCTGCACGTTTACTGGGACGTTTAGCATTGCCAATCTTCGATAAACCGTCGTTGCTACTCCTTCATTGTCATTCACTTCCCTATGGCAATCATGGCGATGGAGAATCCCCAATTTGTGGATGAGTTGACAGTTGCCTTTCAGACGGGAAAATCGAGGGTTCCCACTTTCCACTGTCATGTTTGTGTAATTGTTGATCATATCACCAGTGTTGGTGGCTTTCGTTCATATCCCGCCACACAAACTACACATGGTTCCTAACTTCGGTTGTTTTTTCCTGAGGGCACGGCCATCAAGCACCCCATCTCCTGCCCAGGGAAGCACCGAAAATTACTTTACTTCGTGTGATCCCCACCATGACATTTATACATTTTCTTACTGGCAAATCTTCTGGCATTCTATCTGACATATCTTCCGACATTCTATTTGACATTCTATCTGGCATATCTTCTGGCATATGATCTGGCATATCTTCTGGCATATCTTCTGGCATTCTATCTTCCAAATCTTCTGGCATTCTATCTGGCATATCTTCTGGCATATATTCTGACATATCTTCTGGCATATCTTCTGGCATATCTTCTGGCATATCTTCTGACATATCTATCTGGCATATCTTCTGGCATAT
>Ga0126342_10005632_pt1 | contig 21934 bp, 22 predicted proteins | sample Cyp1metagenome_FD_92528 | JGI IMG/M metagenome (GOLD analysis project Ga0126342, IMG submission 92528) | Coral microbial communities from Lord Howe Island, Old Settlement Bay, Australia - Cyphastrea 1 metagenome | ecosystem: Host-associated > Invertebrates > Cnidaria > Coral ... | reverse complement strand
GCGCCGCTGCGCAGAACAGGTAAGCTGAGCAATTGCGTCCCAGCATCGGAGCATCGGAGCGCAGAATGTCAACACAAGAGCTGCGGAGCGGAGTGGAGCATCGGAGCATCGGAGCGGAGGGCTGCGCAGCGGAGCGGCGTGGAGGATCAGAGCCGCAGAGGATTGCGCAGCGGAGCATCGGAGCATCGGAGCGGAGGGTTGCGCAGCGGAGCGAAGTGCATGGAGCATCGGAGCATCGGAGCGGAAGAGCTGCCGCACTAGATGGAGTGGAGCATCGGAGCGGAGGGCTGCGCAGCGGAGCGGAGCGGAGCATCGGAGCATCGGAGCGGAAGAGCTGCCGCACTATGGAGTGGAGCAGATTCGAGGGAGGATCGGAGCATCGGAGTGCAGGATTTCAGCAGTTGACAGGAGTGGAGCGGAGTGGAGCATCGGAACGTCGGAGCGTAGGGTTGCGGCAGCCAAGCACCATCAAGCAGAACTGATCCAACTGCATGAATATAAAAGCACATGTGGACTAGTACAAGCACCGGAGCGGAGCAACGGAGCATCGGAGCAGGAACGTTTACCAGGACACGCTCTGCACTCACTCTGGAACATCTACAGGAAACCATTGTTTTTTTCATGGGTTTTCCCAAGAAATCTGGGTGGTTCCGCAGGCTTCCGCAGGCTTCCACCATCCCTTTCCAAGAACTTTGCCTGACAGCAGGATGTGCAACTCATTTGCCGCCGTGCCGGTGCTGATAATCACTTCCTCCTCGCGAATCCAAACGGCATAGGTTGAGGCAGTGGAGATGTCAGTGGAGACACCACGAAATTGGGAGTCCAGAACCCAAGGAACCACATTGACACATGTTTTTGATGACGTGCAGAGTACACATAGAGCACACACAAAAACACAGGTGTGAATTAAAGTCCAATCAAAGTCTAGTCCATCTACTCCCCGAATACTATTTACTCGCCCCAAAACCGGACCACAGTGAACTGGCAGGAAATTGCATTAGAAGCCTCACCGATGCCCAAGGTGCGGGTCTGTGGCACAGAGTCGAATTCCTTCGTGGTGGACTCCAACTTGGGTCGTAAACCACCCTCATCCAATCCAAATATGTTCATCTCCTGCTCGTAGTGGCGCAATTCGCAAATGTCCGCAACCTCACGGCAATATGCGTGCTCATCTACAGAGAGATGAGCAGTTCCCTTGGATTCTTCGGCAAGTTGATCTTTAGACTTTGGACTTTACACTGCTTCTGAAGACAATGAGGCTGATAGGCATGTATCTTGGCTCATACATCCTCCAGTAACCCAACAACAACAACAACAACGACAACAACAACAACAACAACAACAACAACTTCAACTTCATGCTTGGGTCGTTCATGAAAGCCAAATGCTTCAACGTATCCAACTGGCACTTCCACGTTGCTGGTAACGCAAATCACAGAAAGAGCTGTGCACAGTCCAGTACATATGTGTATGTGTGTATATATATGTGTGTGTGTGCTCGATGCTTGTCCACCCGCACATGAAGACACTATCACACTCCCATATTAGGTAGGGAGAGAGAGAGAGAGAGACGTGGAAAAAAAAGAAAGATGGATGTGCATCCGGGTCCAATATATTTAAAAAAATATACTTTAACAATACACCGCCATGTATTTTTTTGTAGTTATAATGATGTTGTATGATATGCAGTACATAAACAAACATCTCACAAAGAGTATATATATATCCCCATCAGCATATCCCCATACTGCCTCTGATATCCCAATCAAATGCCCAGCTGAGCTCCCCGAACGCGCTCAAGGTCCTGTGCTGAATAATCGTTCAGCCGCTCTACTGTCCTGTGCAGATGTCATTGGTGGAATCATCATCCCAGAGCAAATCAGAACAAAAACATGAAACATCATGAAACCTGCCACGTTTGGTGTTTGTGTTTGGAGATTGTGCCCAAAATTCGGAAAATGTAATGAAAATTTGCTCAACTGCAAACTAACTAACCCATCCCCATAACATTAAGCACCCCCATTCCATGATCCCAAATATGTGAAATTTATGTGGTTTTATCCCCCACTTTTTACCGGGCTTTCTGCGTGGGTGCTTAATATGAACGGGGAATTGAATTCTTGAACAAAAACAAAGACAATTTATAAACACCATTACATATCCCTCCTTAATATCCCATGAAAAATCACCATGTTTGATTGGTGATTTACCTCATTCAACAACTGGTTATGTACTGTAAATAACTCCCAAAAAAAAATCCCGCTGATTTCCAGCTCCGATCCTCAAATGTTCCAGGATCTCTTCGGAAGTAGGTGCTGCCATGCCCTTGAAGGATTGGCTTCCACATTCAGAGGTCACCTTCTTACCTGCGGATGTTGAGGTTGAGGTCGACACTATCATATGGTAAAGCCAATGGTATGGTATAAACAAATAGTGACAATGATGATGATAATAATCTATGGTAATAATATGGCACAGCCAATAAGAAGCCGTCCCAGATTAACCAACCATTTGGGGGTAATTTTGGACCCTGCCAAATAGAGGTTGAGCTCAGTCAGACAAGATCTTCTATGCGCAAATAGCCACACAGACAGATAGATCCATGGTGGATTTTTCCAAAAGCAATATAGACATAGGTACTTGATGATACTTGATATTTGTGCCCCGTGCGCAGGGAACCCTCAAAAAGAACGTTTCCGTATATCAGCCCGGGAAAGTGTCCCTCTCCAGTGCTTTTGTCATCATTGATGCGAACCCTGACCGCTCTGTGCTCCGCACGTGGATTTCTGAAAGCTGGCTTCCTCACACAGCTGGACCAGCATAACAAGTGGTTTTGGGCACAGGGGGAAGGGCAGAGTCATCCAGCTTTTCTCAATTGGCATCGTTGGAAGCTAGTCATAGCTATTCATAGCTAGGCATAGCCAGGCATTGAGGCTCGATCAAAGCTTCGCCACCTGGCAATTTTTTTTGGGCATCGAGATGCAGCTTGGTTCGCAACTTGTCTCTCTACGTATCCCAGCTGCAAGCTATCAGAAGGCTCTATATAATATATATAATGAATATGTAATATATATAATATACAATATATATATATATTCTTGCCATAACACCGGCACATCATGGAACATCCACGTGGTACGAAGGAAGCTTTCTATACACAGCCTCTTTCCACCGAAGAGATTCATTGACGCTAATCTCCAGGATCGTAATGCACGCTGTACGATGCTGTTCAAGTCAGCTGAATGCTTGGTCCGGAAAACCCAATGGGAACAAATGGGAACAAGATCATACAAAAATCCCCCAATGATCTCTGAAAATTGCAATCTTGGGGCTTCCCCACAAGATTTGGGATGTTTAAGCCTGGGATTTCGGGAATTCCTGACCCAAACCCCTCAAGTGATCGACACCTGGAGATGCAGCATCTCCCGCAATGGATGATGTAGACTCAGGCGCCAGGGGCACTGGTGACGCTGCTCTCGAGCCTTAGCACACCAAGGGATACAGAATCTGCCGGGAAAATCGGCGTGACGTGTTTAATGTTTGCTTGGGTGAAAGAAAATATACTAATAAGTAATGCTAACTATGCTAAACTCCAGATTATTGTTTCTATATCGGCTTCATGTTCGAACCAAGGTTCCATAATCTTCGTCTTCTTTCCATTCAGGCCAATTGCCCTTGGCTAGGAACCTGTCTCTCTTCGTTGCCACTGGGGCTGCGGGCTGTCATCTTTCACCTCCACCATCCTGAATGGCCATGGCTCAATCTCCAAAACAGGATAGTTGTACCAACACCTTGAGGAAAAAAACTGTTGTATATGTATAGGTATATTTACGTGAAACTATACATACATAGATATAGATCTGTGTGCCCGCCTCTGCGTCATAGTGGGGAAATTGGTTTAAAATATGATCAAATTGGGTGGGCTAAGAAAGAGGACTTGGATAGCAGAAGAACCCAAACTTTGGCTCTACTCCAAATACACAAGAAATTTGGACCGAAATGTGATCGCTCAACGTTTGGGAAAAAAAAAACGTGGCTTAAAATCAAGGGAGATGAGATTAGATGAGGGTATGTGGCACCAAGACTGTGGATATCAACCCATCAAATCCGATGGTCTTAAAGTTGAAATGTCCCAGATGTTGTGTTCCTCCATTGGTCCATCAAGTTTTTGGAGCAAGTCCCAAATTGGCCCAGTTGAACGGTTTTATCAATTTTGGGGTAGGTCCTGAGCCTTGAAACTGTGGGTTTCTCCCACAGTTTCGGTCCCCTACCTTTGGGGCAAAACGCGAAGCTGCATGATCTTACAAAGATCTTCCAGGTGAGAAACGATAGAAAATTTCACCACCGTCCCAGTAGGGATATCATTCGGACTTTTTTGGGAATGCTACATCCAGCCATTCAAGCACCCTGGGGCCCCGGGCTCATTGATGGACAAGCGAGCTCTGCCCTCAGCATAAGTGCCACCACAAGTGCCACCACAAGTGCCACCAGAAATAGGCTGCAAAAGCCACCCGAACTTTGCCACATTTAGTCATTTTGAATTTTGTCCCTCCCAAACAAAAATGTGAAAAAATGTTGGAAACCAACCGCAAGATGAGGTACTGTTGCACTGTTTTTTCTTGAAGTCTATTTCTCTGCCTGTGGGACAAGAGTCGCCATCCCTTACAATCTTCACACTTGGGTTGGACTTGGGTAGCAACTACAACCCCTCTGTAGCGAAATTCACAGCCTTTGGACCTTTGGTAGTTCATTGTCGCTCCCAAAATCTTCAGCTCTTCCCAAGCTCGGATCCCCAACAGCCCCTCGACGAGGGGAGTCAGTGGGCTTGCCCGGAGGCTTTGGCACCTGGCGAAATCCATGGGTCTTGTCCGGAAATCCCCTGGAAATGGGCCTCTATATCTATAGAGAGAGAGAGAGATATATATATATATATCAATATCTTCGCTGTGCAAACAGAGAATGAAAATACTGAATACCCTTTGGTAATCAAACATGGCAATGGGATATTCCCTATACATGCAGGTTTTGATGGGATAATCATCATCTGCTAATTTCTATTAATGGGGAAGTTTCCATTGCCATGCTTGATTACTGGAAGGTAAATTAAGATATCTCATAGGTAATTTTGTTTCTGTTATGTGTGTATATATATATATATTACCATGACATGGTCCTCAAAATGGGGAAATCATTCCCAACAACGTCAGGGAAGAGTGAGCCCAATAGATTGATGAATGCAGTCTGAGATCAAGACAAATCAAGGTGAACTTGGGGACCCTGAAAATGCTTGACAAAAAAGTACAATGAATGTGCTTTTAGCATTTTTATGCATTTTTTAGCCATGTCTGTGAATCAGCATAGAATCCATGGAAGCCAAAAAAATCACCAACAAAGCATGCGTTTGCCCCTTGCACGACTGGAAAACAACCCGCCTTTGGGAACGCCGCCTTGATCTCAGAGAACAATGACGGGCTACACGCTTGCCCTGCGAGGTGCATCAAAACTGCGGTGGACGGATCTTCCGGCTGGTCGCAGCATATCAAGCCTCGGGCAGCTCGTGCCTGTCATGCTCCCTCTTTTGTTGCAGCTTTGGGACCCTTGGGGAGTGGGTCTGTCCAAATAGTGCAATTAGATTCATAGTTTTAGAGGGGGAAAAACATGATCGACGCATATCAACCCGGTCAGGTCCCTGGGGTCCCAAATGGCTATGGCTTGTGTGGGATCCACCCCCCCAACTCGAGGAGCAGACGTAGCAGCTGGTGAATCAAAGGCACAGCCTCCAAAATCATGATGAACTCAAAATCAGCAAAATTTCAAATAGGTGGGTCACCTATTTCGGACCTGTGCCCCTTTCCAATCATGCTTTATGAGCTTCTCGCAATGTGGAACCCTGAAATCTTCGTGTGGGGTGCCCATTTTGGACGGCTTTCGGATGACGGCATGGAGGTCTGTGGCACCTGCTGGTTCAAGTATTCAGAGAAGGACTGTTGCGTCTCAACGGTCCTGAGTTCCATCCGGAAAAGTCAAGCAAAAATCACACTGTTCCGGTTTCTCGGTTTGCAGCACTGCACGACTTACTAAGTGGCGAAAATCGTGATGGTAGAAACCAACCTTGATTGTGGATCAAAGAAGCCAGACATTTCTATTCAAATATCCAACGAATATTTCAGACCAGGATTGCCCTTCAGATCCTTACCTATCACTGAGCTAAACACAGCTGGCTGCCAATCCCAGAGCCAAAGGCCTCCACCTAACAGCCATAGATCTGGGAAATCTGCGATATCTGGAATATCAGCCCATTTTCTTATATACCCCTAAAAAGAACTCAACTCAGATACCCCCCCGAAAAAAAACGGGTGAAAAACATGCGGTCAAAAAATATAGGGTGAAGCCGGTGAAGCATTCCAATCCGTTTTTACGTAGCAATCAAAAGATATAGCAGCTAGGGATGGGTCAACCATTTAGGGGTTACACCAAAGACTGCCTCCTCGGTGACGAGGTTGCACAACCGCTCGGTGAGTTCACTTGCTGCCTCGTACCGGCCGGGGGCCTGATGGAAAGGGACTCAATCGCTGATGAGATAAGTAACGAAAACATAGCGTCCGTAGATATGATAAATATATATATATGTGTGTATACACCTAACATATGCACAAATCATGAACATCACTGAACATCTTGCTCAAGTCATCTATATTATATGGATATATGTGGGCGTATATGCATATATGTCTATATATATATATTATAAGTTATATAAGAGATACCTGACCTAAAATAAAGAGTACATAGAGTACATAGAGTACATTGCTATGTATATTTGTCTCATTCTATTCAACCTAATATGATTTTGGAAGGTCACGTGCCAAGAAGCGGCTTTGTTTTCTGCCAGGTCCAATTTTCTCTGACGGCTCTAGGTCCCATGCAGTTTGGACATCTTTGGCAGCCTGTCGTGGCCAAACATACCATGCAGTGGTGCCCCCAAGGTAGAAATTGATACTTTGAGATATCGTATTATATATATACACACATATATCTTCTATAATTCTATAAGTTGGTTTATAACCCCCCATTAAATGGGGCCCATGGGGATAGGGTAGGTATTATGGTACATCATGATCAACCATAAACTTGCCATAAACCCTAGCTACGCTGAAGACAAGGTCCGAAGAGGGTCAGCTTTCGATGCTGCAACTTGAATTTGTCGAAGAACTGGAAGACCTAAATCCACCAGTGTTGCAGTGTTGGACATCTACCCTCTGGTAATTTAACATAGCTATTTAAATGACCATTTATAGTGGATTTTTCCATTAAGCATGGTGATTTTCCATAGTATTGTTAGTTTACCAGAGGGTATTTCGATAAATGAGGTACCAGAGCTTTACCCACAGCCCTGGATCCTTGGCGGCCCGCATTTCATGACATCGCTTCTGGGCCTGGGCATGGCAACCATGGAACCGACATGAGATGTGTCGCCGATGCTTTAAATAGTCATTGGTTGGGGATTCGCAGAGTGGATTGCAAGATCAACGAACTGGCCTTTTGAAACTGCTCACGCATGCTCACGTGTTTTTTTCGGGAAGTTCTGTTGGCTGGCACCGAGCAGCCAGAGCCTCCCCATTTCTGACATCTCCAAATGCAACCAAGGGAACAGGCACTGCAAGCAGCAGATCCCCCTCCACTGCCAGCCAAACGCGACAAAGGCAAACTGAGCCGGGTTCACGAACAAGGTGACATGGAAAGGGATGTAAACTCAAAAAGGTTATGTTTGATTTCAAACAAGAGTTGCAAATGGTGATCAATAAGAGGACATTGAAGCACGGCTGTTTTCATATGTTTTCGGTGGCATGAACAACTCAGGGGTAGTCGGCACAACCAGTAGAAATCATGGAAATGCAATTCAAACAACAAAAACGGGATATATGATCCATGCTGAGATACCTCCGGCGCTGGTTGCTCGCTTGTCATGAAGTGACTTAACCTACCACGACCACGACCCCCAGAAAAGCTGCCGGAAGGCCCAGTTTTTTGAAGCGACTGCAGCAGTCAGGAGGTCCAATTTGTGCACAGCTGCCGACTGTGCATCCCCAATTGCTGAAGTATGCTGCGAGTTGTCTGAAAATAAGGTACCCAAATAAATCCACTGGCTCGTCATTTTCCCGATGAAAATTGTCAGTTGGGGGCATATCCTATTCTCAGACAGACCCAAGTTGAGCTAGCCGAACATGTCAAAGCCATCATCCACCGGTTTGGCCGCTTTCGCTACTGCCACCCCTGCATCCTTCTTTTCGGCCCTCTTAGCCAAGAGCCTCTGAGGGTGGGGAAATGCCGTGAGCATTGGGACTCAGTTTCCAATGGTCTGTCCCCAATGGGCCAAGAAGTACAATCCCAATCCCACCCATGAGCAGCTTCCAACCAGTTTCACATCATCTCAAAATGATCCAAATCCATTTGGTCCTCCCAAAATAATCATAAATAAATCCGAAATCAGCCATTTCCAAAAAAAAACTTCAGCAGACTCCATTCCAAAAAACACTCGCCAACAACACAACAGATATTATATGTATATATATATGTATGTGTGTGTGTTATACATATAAAAAATAGACATATACTTATATTCTTATTTATTGATCTATCTATTTGTATGTATGTATGTCTGTCTGTCTGTCTGTCTCTGTCTCTGTTTCTGTCTCTGTCTCTGTCTCTGTCTCTGTCTGTCTATGTCTGTCTATGTCTGTCTATGTCTGTCTATGTCTGTCTGTCTATGTCTGTCTGTCTATGTATGTCCGTCTATGTATGTATCTATGTATGTATCTATGTATGTATCTATGTATGTATCTATGTATGTATCTATGTATGTCTATGTATGTATCTATGTATGTCTATGTATGTCTATGTATGTCTATGTATGTCTATGTATGTCTATGTATGTCTATGTATGTCTATGTATGTCTATGTATGTCTATGTATGTATGTAAGTATGTATGTATGTAAGTATGTATGTATGTAGGTACGTATGTAGGTACGTACGTACGTACGTCTGTCTGTCTGTCTGTCTATGTATGTATGTCTATGTATCTATCTATCTATCTATCTATGTATGTATGTATGTATGTATGTATGTCTGTGTGTGTATGTATGTATGTATGTATGTATGTATGTATGTATGTATGTATTACGTCTGTCTGTCTGTATGTATGTCTATGTATGTCTATGTATGTCTATGTATGTCTATGTATGTCTATGTATGTCTATGTATGTCTATGTATGTCTATGTATGTCTATGTATGTATGTATGTATGTATGTATGTATGTAATGTATTGTATTGTATTGTATTGTAATGTATGTATGTATGTATGTGTGTCTGTATGTGTGTCTGTCTGAGTGTCTGTATGTGTGTCTGTATGTGTGTCTGTATGTGTGTCTGTATGTGTGTCTGTATGTGTGTCTGTATGTATGTATGTCTGTCTGTCTTTATGTATGTATGTATGAATGTATGTATGTATGAATGTATGAATGTGTGAATGAATGAATGAATGAATGAATGAATGAATGAATGAATGTATGTATGTATGTATGTCTGTCTGTGTGTATGTATGTACGTATGAATGAATGTATAAATGTATGAATGTATGAATGTATGTATGTATGAATGAATGTATCTGGTCTGGTCTGGTCTGGTCTGTATGTATGAATGTGTGAATGTGTGAATGTGTGTATGTGTGAATGTATGTGTGTGTGTATGTATGTCTCTCTGTATGTCTGTCTGTCTGTATGTATGTATGAATGTATGAATGTATGAAATGTATAAATGTATGTATGTATGTATGTATGTATGTGTGTGTATGTATGTATGTATGTACGTACGTACGTACGTATGTATGTATGTATGTGTGTGTATGTATGTATGTAATGTATGTATGTATGTGTGTCTGTATGTGTGTCTGTATGAGTGTCTGTATGTGTGTCTGTATGTGTGTCTGTATGTGTGTCTGTATGTGTGTCTGTATGTGTGTCTGTATGTGTGTCTGTATGTGTGTCTGTATGTATGTATGTCTGTCTGTCTTTATGTATGTATGTATGAATGTATGTATGAATGTATGAATGTGTGAATGAATGAATGAATGAATGAATGAATGAATGAATGAATGAATGAATGAATGAATGTATGTATGTATGTATGTCTGTGTGTATGTATGTATGTATGTATGAATGAATGTATAAATGTATGAATGTATGAATGTATGAATGTATGTATGTATGAATGAATGTATCTGGTCTGGTCTGGTCTGGTCTGGTCTGGTCTGGTCTGGTCTGGTCTGGTCTGTATGTATGAATGTGTGAATGTGTGAATGTATGTGTGTGTGTATGTATGTCTGTCTGTATGTCTGTCTGTATGTATGTATGAATGTATGAATGTATGAAATGTATAAATGTATGAAATGTATAAATGTATAAATGTATGTATGTATGTATGTATGTATGTGTGTGTGCGTGATTATGACTACTCATATATATATATATATATATATATATTCATTTGTGTTGGTATATACTGAATACAAATGGTCATATATAATTATACATATATATATATATAACACATCCTTTTGAAGTCCCAACTCAAGGCCCGCAATGCCTCTGCAGGGGCTTCTCTTGCCACCAGCATTGCACCGCCAGACACGCCAAGGAGTCGCGATCAGGGCCCTGCGCCTGGGCCGTTCGCACCACGGCCTTGCTGGCAGCCTCCCAGCCATCCAGACCTTGCGCTGGGCTGCCCCAGGCGTCCAAGGCCACGTTCAGCACATCCTCATAGCAGTGGTAGCAGACGGTTACCAGTGATATGTTTTTCCCAATGAAAACTGTAACGGATGTATCAAACCTAACAGTTTGTTATGGAAAATGAACCATGCGCATAAATAAATGATTTACCTCAATTTACCTGCCCAAAAATGGTGGTTGTACACTGCAACCTGTTTTTGTTGCCGGAGGATAAATCAACTAGATCCACTAGGGAGCTTTGTTACCGGTTTCCAGCTCCAGCTACATCCCAGATCCCACCATTTTTGGCCCCCGGTCCTGGTCTTTCAGAACCGACGCGACCTCGGCTGAAAACACCAACAAGAAGGGCTCCTCACCTGCCACACAGCGCCATTCCTTGACCTTTTTCACCGTGGCTTGACCCTGCACAGGCGATTTCCCGGTCTTGAAAGGCCTACCACCAATCAATCGGGACGCCGGCATTCGAAAGATCTGGCTGGGTTTCAGCTGGCCCACTTCTGCAAATGAAACCTCCACTTTGCCAGACTCAGTGACATTGAAACCCAAATCCTTCAAGGCTGCACTGACCTTCTGGGTTCCATGTGGTTCCAAGGCCCTGACAGGGTTTCCTTCATGGCTACAGAGCACCACCACCGAGGCCCCGCAAGATGCGACCCACAACTGCACGCAGGGTTGACCAGATGCGTTGAGGGCATGGACAAACAGCACGGCAGTGACTTCTGCACCATCCTGGTTGGTGATGTTTTTGCATAGAATTACACTTGACAAAAGTGGTTCTTTTGGTCAACTGGCTGTTGAAAAAAGGAGCGTAAAGAACCAAGGTGACATCGGCATCCATCAGCCATTATCAATGGGTTATGTTAGCTGTAACTTAAGTTTCTCTTTTCCAAAAAACGCAAAGATGCGGGTGTGTCTGAACATTGGAGGTATACCATGGTATGCCGGCCATTTCATGTGAAAATGATATAAAATGATGTGTTCAAACAAAGCTATTTGTTCAAAAATGCCTTCCAAAAGCATTGCGAAAAAGTGTCGGTCAGACTCTTCATCTTCGCTCGCTCCATAAACTCCGTCTCCAAGACTTCGAAGGCCCCCTTCAGAGCCTCTTCGGCATCGGGCTTTTCCTGGCGAGTTCACACAGTAACGCTTCCCTTTCGTTCAGGTGGAAATGGAAATTGAATGAAATTGATGGGAGCCCTCTGTTCATATAAACCAACCAGTGGGAAGTGTGGACATATGTGGACATCTATGAAGTTATGAAGTGAACCCCCCAGTTCCATGCAGTCCTCATAAGCTTTGGCGATGAACTTGGGCAGTTTCTCCTTGGCATAGGTGGCCGCCTCATTGCCCTTTCCGGAGCTCGACGCGCAGCCGTGCGCCATCACAAAGACTTTGCCCAACTGCGGGACTGTCTCACCCAGGGCAAAAGCATCTTGATTGGCCACGGTAGCTGGAAGTGACTCGCCATAGCCTTTCACAGCATACTGCGGGATTTCAAAGAAATTCCGCCACTGCTCTTTCAACTGCTGTCTTCGCTTCTTGGCCATGGTGGAATCAGATTGTTCCGGTTTTTCCTGAGAAATTTGAGTTCCATCTGGATTCCTCACGTCCTCTGCCCAGGGTTTTCCTCGATTCTCACCGCGCAGGAAGGACACCTTCTGATCCTTGACCAGCATTCGGAAGCCCGGTGACACGATCTGAGACTGGTGAACAAAAATTTTCTCTGAATCTGCATCCAGTAAGAAGCCAAAACCTTTGGCCTTGTCATAGTCCAAAACCGTCCCGATCTCCCGTCCACGTGTCTGCTTCTGCTTCTCCACGACTTTGTCGACTGCGGTCGCAGCCTCAAACTGACGCTTCAGCGCTGGGTTCATGGCGCCAGGCTCGGTCTGCCAGAGATGCCCTAGAAAGAGAAAAACTGTCGTACCTTCATTGCAGAACAATCTTGGCCTTCAGGGTCTTGTTATGCAATTTTGGCATTCTGAATCTCCAAGGCCAGAACCAAAACGCTTAAAGAATTGAAATGCTGTGCCGTGTCTCCTGAGAAAACAAATGAACTGAAACATTGAAACATTTTCTCCAACGGTGTGGACATAACAAGAAGCGGCCGCGGAAACATTAATTAAGTCCCATGTCTTCAACTTCCGATCAGTCCATGAAATGCCATCACTGCCAAAATTTAACGACGGAACATTGCACCCCCCTCCCCCCCCGCCCCCATGAGTTTCGCAAATGCTGTAGTGACTAGAGAGTGTCCATGCTACACATGCAACAACTCAAGAAGTGGTACCCTCAAAGATTTGATGCAGTCTCTGACCGTCTGAGGGCTCTCTTTTTGACTTTGAAATCATTGGCTTAAAGCAGTTGGTTTGTTGGATCTCCGGAAATCTCAGGGCAAAGGTGGCGGAACTGTTGCTGTGGCCGCGGATGCCGAGAGTGATGGTTCTGGCTTTCAGATCCCTTGGAGTTCTCCATCTTCCCATTCACCTTCCTGGGCCATGCCATGTGCATCAACGACACGGCCGGGACCATGTAGCTTTCCATTTTGGAACGTCCCTTCAATCACGGTACCATCAGGTCTCACTTCTCTTCCTGAGCCTTCTGGCATGCCATTCACCACCTGTCCCTCGTAGTGACTGCCATTCTTCAACAACCCCTTGCCCGTGCAGTTCCAGAGAAAGCCGTCTTGGATCTCTCCATCAAAGCCACGGCCGCTATAGGGGTCGAAGACTTTCCCGTTCCCGGTGTCCGGTCGGCTCTCCCGCCACTTTCCTTCGAAGGTGACGCTTGGATCGCTGATGCCAGGGAGAACACCACTGGGATTGTAGCGGAGGATGGTGGGTCCACCCCCATAAATCTGCAGAAAGAATTCCCACATGGCCTGCTCTAGAATTTGATAGTCATGCTGAATACCCTCCTGGAGAGTTGCTCTTAAGGTGCCATCAATCTCAAACAAATCACTGTTGATGATGGGAGCAGGTGGCCGGTCTTTAGTCTCTGCCGTAGGTTTTCCAACCCCAACAAAACTCCGCCAACTTCTCAACCATTTGGAACTGATGATGTATCCAAACTTCCCTGGCATCCACCAGAGTTGTGGCATTCTCTGCGCCAAGGCTGCTTCAATCTCCTCAACTTTGGCCAATTCCTCCGTCCGGCGCATGTGTAGGAAGGCCCGCTGTTCGCTGGGCGTCATGCTGGTAGACACAATGCGCCACTTGTCCAGCTGAAGCCGGAGGTTGGGCGCTGGTTCCAGCACGCAGCGCCGCGAATGTTCCGCGACATCTTCCGCCTTGACCCGCTCCCCACAGACGCAGCACTTGATGCGGCTGTACTCCTCGATTTCGGCAGCCGTCAAGGCAGGACAGGCATCGGCTTCAGCATCTTCTCCCATCACCAGGGTCGGTGGATCCCACTGGATCAGCCCGATGAAGGTCTCAGCTGAAAGGCAACAGGTGACATGATGTCAGCGGCCGGCATGACGACCTTCACTCGAGCACTTGAGCTGCGAAAGAAACATCATGCTCTGTGCCAGCTGAGAAGTGCATGAGATATCAGGAGATATAGAAGTATGCTAACTCAGAAAAACGCTATTCAACACTCACTCCAAGCCAAGAATGTGTAAGGTAAAGCTTCGTGCCGGCCAAAACAGAATTGTTTGAAGCCAAATTAGTGCCGTGCGCAGCAAGCCCATTTTGTGAGAACTACACGCTCTTCTTGGAGTCTTTGGGTCAAACTACTTGGCAATCCTCCGCTCCCAGGCCGCTCGCGTCATGATAAAGTCTAAACCTCAGCGGCACTGACAATGGATCCAGATGGATCCAGAATTCCAGAAGCAATTCTTCAATGGGCGCAAAACTAGGACCGCTTTGCAGTTCCAAGTGCCCAGCCGGACCAGTTGACCAGCAGTGATACCTGGATGTATAGCAAGGTGTGCATAAGGCTCAGGTGGCCAGCATCATGTGCAACCAAGGAGCTGCCACACTTGACATCAGATATGGATACCTCTCAGAAGCCGTGGCAGATTTCCACTGGTTTCAGCTCATTTCAGCTGGTTTCAGCGTAAAATCATTAAAAATGCCCAGTTGAAGCCAGGGAGCATAAATTTTTCCACCATGTTTCTGCGCCAGTGGATGTTCAATGGCAGGGAATGGCTCCTTGGCAAATGCCACCCGGCATCGCTGAGAGCGCGTGGAGCTGTGATTCAATGGCTAATGATATGTGGTAATCATCTACAAATGGGAAATGTTTCATTGCCGTGCTTGTTTTCTATGGGTTCGGGGAAAGGGCTTGTGGATTTGAAGGGCCCCACTGTGATTTGGTCCCATTCCGGCGCTACCGTTCGTCCAAGGTGCTATCCAACCAAATGACCCCTTGAACTCCAGAACAGTCCTTGGTAGCAAAAGCAGTAGAACTCACAACAAGAACGAGAGCAGTCAACTGATGGGTATGGATCCGGAATTATATGTAGCACCCAAAATCCCTCCCATTGCAATCCAGTCTTCATTCGGGATGCTGGAGAAACAGTCTGAAGATTCCAACCAGCTTCTACTGATCAAAATCTATAGTAGTTTCTCAAACCTGGCCATTGCAACTGCCTGTTCGTGATGAAGCTTTGATCAAACTTGGAATGGTAAATTTTCCTGCCAGCCAGCCTTGACAACAAACAAAATCTTTACTGCTGCAGGGCTTCCCATGATACGTCTCCGTGCCAACTTTGGTTCTTGCCAACAGCCCCGAGGGCTGACTCGGTGTGGCTTCGGGGGGAGATCCAACCCGTGGAGGTACCACTTGCGGTCGCACACCTGGCTGGCTTCAGCGCAGGGAAAAACCACTTCGAAGACCACTTTGATTATTGCTTCTATCCTCTGGTAAACTAACACAGCTATTGAAAATTGCAATTTAGAGTTGATTTACCTACTAAAGGTTGTGATTTTCCATAGTTATGTTAGTTTATCAGAATCAGAGGGTAGTGACAGCGATGATGATGCACCATCCATGACTGTCGTGATGAAGTTGATGATTGATGACGGTCGTCGTCGTCGTCGTCGTCGTCATCAGCATCATCATCATCATCATCATCATCAGATACATGTTCATTTTGGCTTCGCCTGGTGGACGGGAGGGAGCCGATTGACCGGCCCCAGGCGGAGTACCGCCGCAGCCGCAGCCGCCGCACGCGCTGCCCATGCTGCCGCTTCCAGGCCCTCCGCATCCCTCGTCGTAGCCGTAGCCATCCCAGCCATCATAGCCGTAGCCATCCCAGTCGGAACCCATCCAGGAGCTCATGCTCCCCATGGGCATGGTCGAAACCATCTGCTGGAACATCCTTGAAAAGACCAGCAAAAAATGGAAAACAAATTGTTTCAAATTGGGGGGGAGGCGGGGAGAGGCAGGGAGAGGGGGAGGGGAAAATTTAGGGAGGTTCGGTATGGTTCAGCCACCGCTGAGATTCCAGGAATGCTTTTATTCTTTCGATTGCTGAATCATCAGTCAAGCCAAGAAAAATGAAGAAAAATTGAAAAAATGAACCTGGCATTCCGGACGATGCTGGAATTTTTCTAAGGTCACACTTTCTTTCCACTTGTGATCCGAACATTGGAGGAGGGTTCATGAAGCGGGCTTGGCTTTCTGCTACCTCTTCGCTGCAAGTCTTCTGTACAAAGCGCCGATCCAAAAGCGATTTAATGACTATAAAATGTTATAAGTCGCTCTTATTTGTTTGCATCTCTAGCCTCCATGCCCCCCAGGGTCAGCGCAGTGACAAGTCACATCTGCTGCTGTTTCATCATCTCGTGCATGTGGTCCTCCTCCTCCTTCTTTCGCTTCTCCACTTCTTGCTTATGCTTCTCCTGATAGCTGAATGACCGGGAGGCAGGGCCCAGCAGGGAGGAGCAATGAGAAACTTACCGACAACAAGAAACATCTCATTGTGTCCTTATCAATGCTTCGCTTTGCCCATCCTAAGACAGCAGTCAAGGGCTGTTGAATGACACCAAAGTGGTCGCCACTGAGTTCTCTGCCCATATGCGTCTTCGGCATTGTGGCTGCACAACCCTACGGACGGGGAAAAACAACATACGCGCGGCGGGCCTGAAGGACGTGGAGACTGCAGGCGTTGCGGGAACTTGTGCAGCCACAATCCACAGCCCAACTACCAGGCACAGTCCGTCACAAGTCCGGGTTTCAACAGTGGGGTATGTAAGCAGTTGAGAGCATCACGCATTTTTTTCCGATGGAGATCTTTTTCGGAGTTCAGCTATTTGTCAAGGTCAAAGTGCAACAAGCGTGTATGAATTTATGAATATGTCCAGCTTCAAGTGTCTCTCAGTACGACTCCAGCTTAGAAGCACCGCAAGAGCCTCACCAAAAACTACCAGGTGTCACAGATTTGCTCCGCATTGGTAGGCTCCCAAGGTCTGAGTTCATGACCACCAAAGGCTCAACACCATAGATACTTTGGCCTCGAGACTGCAAGGTTTCAGAAAAGCTGGATCGTGGGAATGGCTAGCTGGATATTTACCGCAGGTTTCCCATCGTAAATTTGCATACATGTGTCCCAATCAGTCAAGAACATCTCCACCATTAGATAAATAGATAGAGAGAGAGAGAGGTATATATATAGATATACTGATGTATACAATATATCAGTATATATATATAGTGATATATTGATACAATGATATAATGAGATATAGATAGATATAGATAGATATAGATGGCTATAGATGGATATAGATGGATATAGACACACACATATATATATGGCATAGCATATAGGCTAGGTATACATAGCCATAGATATACATCGATATAGATGGATATAGATGGATATGGATATAGATGGATATGGATGGATATACTATGATATACTATAGGTAGTGTTATACATCAACAATCAAAAACATTGTACATAAATGTACATAATATATTATGTAATATTGTGATATATTGTGTGTGTTGTGTGAGTGTGCACCGAGTAATATCTCATCAAATTGGAAGGTCCTGACACCGCTGCCGAGCTGCCAGGTCGGCATGTCCTTTCTCCACAAGAGAGGACGGCTTGAAGCCATGTGACGAAGCGATTTCGGTCTGCTGGATGACATTGTGTTGTGCTTGCCTTGGCTCATCGGATCACATAAGTGAGATCACTGAAATATTCTGAAATCATCAAAGTCTCAGTAGCCAAAAAAGATCATCAACCGATCTCAACATATCTCATCAAAATATACTTTTTCAACGTTGAAAATATTCAAAACCCCAACGAAAACACAGTGGTCCGTCATCCGCTTCGCACCAAGCCGCACCACCGGCAGCAAGCGTTCGGCATCCCGCAGGCCCTGCCTGACGTGTCTAGACTCTCTGATAGGTGTCCCCGGGTGTCCCCGGGAGTCCCCGGGTGTCCCCGGGTGTTCCCGGGTGTCCCCGGGTGTCCCCGGGTGTTCCCGGGTGTCCCCGGGTGTCCCCGGGTGTCCCCGGGTGTCCCGATCCAAGTTCCAAAACCAAAAACTCACTGAATCCAATTTGGATAATCCAATGGGATATGGGATTGGTTACCCCAAAAAGTTTGCCCTAAGCTTTCTTGTTAGCAGGATCCCATTTTGATTAGCTAAGTTTAAGTCGCTGTGAAGGTCTGCCAAAATATTCTATAACCCAACCAAACAACACGACAAGACCACTGCCAAAATCATCCAACTCTGGAAATCCGCATTAGCCTCACCTTGATGTTGGGTGCGAGGCCATCTCAGAGACGCTTTCATCTAAACGAGCTGCTTGAGACCTCGGGTCATATAGGTCATGCTTTTCTTTGCAATGTCTGTTGCCGAAGGTTGTGCCGTTCCATGGCGAGATCATCACAATCCTCGGATTTCAACATCACCAAGGTCCAAAAAAGCGATCTGAGCATCCCACAATGAAGATGCCACGCGAGAAAAGGAGCGCAACAAATAAGCATGCAAACCCATTGCTCCTGGTCGAAAGGTAGCAACCCGAAAAAGATGTTCTTGGTCGAAAATGATCGAAATCACCTCTTGCCGGAGGGAACATCCCCAAGTGAACCAGGGAACACCGGATCCGTTTTGGGGTGCCAGTCCCTTTCATCGCCAGTGAGATATGATCTGAACTAAGAATGTTTGAAAGCCGAGGTGCCGCTTCGGATGCCATTGTGCCGGGCTTGGAACAAAGCGGCCTGGCCCAACGTCAAACTCTCAAGAAAATGCACATCCCTGGGTCCCTTGGTCCTACAAGGATAGCACTGAAAGCTGAGATTTTGCTTTGCTTTGGCATACACGTGGAAATCCCCAGAGGCCCATCGATCTACCAGCCAAATATGGTGCTGTCAATGTGATGTCCTGTAAATTTCCATAAACACCAGTTGGGCGAGTCGGGACTAGACTAGACAGCCTGTCTTTTCAAGCCTGCTGGTTCATCAAGGAGAGATCCTTGTTCACGGCCCTTGCCCTCCTGCCAAGCTACTGGAGATAAACCGTGGCAAGTGCTCCTAGTTTACTAATGTTTACTGATGCTTATCGATGTTTGCCGTCTGCCTTTGGAACCGCTCTGACCCAGCCTTCCATTTGTGGAGGACATGTTTTTCAGGACTTCTTTGTAGTAATCCTGATTGCAGTGCGGAACACCCCTCCTCAAAAAAAGACTTCCTGTATCTTCCTGTATATGCATAAAGCAGTTTGGAGCAATTGTTTGGGATTCAGCCAGGACTCCAAGATATTGTTCCAAACCTTGGTCTCTGCAGGTGGGTCCCCAACCGGACCCTCAGGACCAGGAATGCCTGGCAGTGTGCAGCATTGGCCGGCATACTTCCAGAATCTTGAGTCCTGCTGTCTTTCAAAATGGAACTCCGTTGGGGTCCAAAATCATTGGTTTACCTCCGTAGAAAGGTAGATCCTGAAACATGTGAGAGTATGCGGTATGCGGTATGCGATAGTTTTGTCTTTGGAGGATCTCTACACCTCCTCTATGTTGGCTGAACACGCTCCACAAAGCTCCACAACGAATCTCCCGGCCTCGTTGCCCTGGATTTCCATGCGGCCCAGTGGGGCCATGTGGACCATCTGGTCCCAGCTCTCCAGGTGGTCCCCGGGCTGCAGCTCCGGGGGGACCTTGGGGACCTGTAGGGCCTGCTGGACCGGTGGGCCCGCGAGCTCCCATAGGGCCAGGTTCACCATAGATACTGCTGACCAAAGCTCCAGGAGGACCCACCACAGGCTTGATGGATTTGTTCTGCGCGATGATGCTGCTCAAATTGTCCTTTGGAATGAAACCCACGTGCTCTTCACCTGCCGTCTGCGTCAGATCTTTGATAGCTTGAATGGCTGCCGACACCTGGTCGGGTGAGTACAAGACATCCTCCGCAGGAGTTGGAGGTCTGGTGGTCGTTTCTGGCATGGCATACAGTTTGGAGGCAGTTTGAAAGGCAACAACTGCCGCTTGACGCACCAAGTTCTGCAGTTCAGTGATGCTCTTGCCTGCAGCCGAAGCATGCTCAGCTGCGGCCACTGCAGCAGCTCGAGCAGAGGCTGTCGCAATTTCCTCCGTTGAAAGACCACTGCTGTTGGCAAACTCCGCAGCTGCAGCTGCAGCTGTGGCTGCTGTACCAGCAATATCTGCATCATCAGACACCATGCTGGACGCAGCCCGCCCAGCTGCTGAGGCTCCAGCCCCAATGGCTTGCTGCTGTTGCATGCCATGCTTCATGGCAGCAGCTGTTGCGGCATGTGCAGCCGCCACAGTCAGGTTTGACAACTCGTTCATCAGGCTCACAGCCAGCCCGGCACTCTCGGCCGCCAGGTTGGCAGCCATCAGCTCTTGCAAACCAGCAGATGACGCAGACTCAAAGGCTGCATCCCCTGCTGCCATGGACACTTCGTCCAAAGCCTTTGCAGCGGATTTCGCTTCTTCTGCTGCGGTTCTCCCCGCTGCCAGCGCTGCTGCTTTCTTTTGTGACAGGGACGGGTCGGCTGCATCAGTGGCAGCTGTGTCTACTCTGGAAGAATCCGTCACTCGGTTGAGTTCCGCCATTTTCTCCAAGAAAATCTGATGCATCTTGGGCGTTTTGCTAGTCTTCCTGTGACGTATCCTGGCCCAACTGTGGTGGGACCTGTGCTGGGGATGTCTGTGCTCCTTGAAAATTGCCTCCGCTAGAGCTTGGACCTGCGCGAGCTCACTTGAAAGTTCTTCTGTTTGAACATGACCCAGGATTTCACAATTTGCAACGGCAATCGGTTCAAGTGAGGCTTGAAATTTACAGTATGTTCAAAATCAGGCAGCCAACCCCTTCTCAACAAAGTGATCCTCGCCTCCTCGAGCTTGTGCGGGGCATGCCTGCAGAAAGAGCGCAGCTTACCCACGTTCCAACTCGGTAAATAGCGTTGCTTGTGTTCTGACATTAGCCTTAAGTTTTCAATCCTGGACTGCAGGCATTAATTAATCTAATATGATTTAATTATATATGTTTTATGTAAATATCACAATATGCATATATGCCACATGATATACAATATATATTCGCACGCTGTGTCCCAGGTATTTATATACTTGGTAACATTTCTTAAGCATTGGCAGTCAATTTTCCTGCAGTGCTGCAGTTCTGGTGGCCTGTGGGTGGACGTGATGCCGCCTCGGACGTGTGCAGTTGCTTACACGCAAAAGAGAATGATTTGCGAAATGAAAATTGAAATTGGCCCCAAAAAAAAAAAAGTGCTCGGAAGTCGAAAGCGGAAATTCGGTTGCACCATAAAGCACCCGAAATCTGCATGTCTGCGGAATACTCAGCCAAAGAGCCGTCATGGTGCACGTGAACTCGCGCATCGTGAGGGACTGCTAGCACCTCACCAAGGACAGTGTTGCACGATTTGCCATCCGGTAAGAAATATACACATACGCGTGTGCGTCGTGTTTATATGTATATACATATACATAAAAGAGATATAATGTCATAAATACACGCCACAAAGAGATCTATATTTGTATAATTATATTATTGTTGCATTATATTATATATACATATACGTGCGGAGTGCAAGGGTAGCAAATTGGGCTCAGAGTAAAAGGGGCAAAAGCAGCTATTTTCGCTAGAGCAGCGCTTGAGTCAAGCTGCGGTGAAAAGCGGCTAAAATGCAAAAAGTGAAAATG
>Ga0126342_10005631_pt1 | contig 21939 bp, 21 predicted proteins | sample Cyp1metagenome_FD_92528 | JGI IMG/M metagenome (GOLD analysis project Ga0126342, IMG submission 92528) | Coral microbial communities from Lord Howe Island, Old Settlement Bay, Australia - Cyphastrea 1 metagenome | ecosystem: Host-associated > Invertebrates > Cnidaria > Coral ... | reverse complement strand
TTTTCAACATTTTCATCATATCATGGTGTTTTCAATGAGCTTAAAACCACGTAGTGTTCACCGAAAATATTGATTTTTGAGCGTTTTACCTCATAAAATGGCATTTTTTTAATGACAACCCTTGTTTCCGAAACTTTGTGTGGTATGAATATTGACGTAAGAGAAACCTAGCAGTAGCGTCGCATGACGCATGTGTGGAAGTGCAAGAGACACCTAGCAGTAGCGTAGCATGACGTATGTGTGAATGTGCAAGAGAAACTAGCAGTAGCGTAGCATGACGTATGTGTGGAAGTGCAAGAGAAACCTAGCAGTAGCGTCGCATGACGTATGTGTGGAAGTGCAAGAGAAACCTAGCAGTAGCGTACCATGACGTATGTGTGAATGTGCAAGAGAAACCTAGCAGTAGCGTAGCATGACGTATGTGTGAATGTGCAAGAGAAACTTAGCAGTAGCGTCGCATGACGTATGTGTGGAAGTGCAAGAGAAACCTAGCAGTAGCGTAGCATGACGTATGTGTGAATGCGCAAGAGAAACGTAGCAGTAGCGTAGCATGACGTATGTGTGAATGTGCAAGAGAAACTAGCAGTAGCGTCGCATGACGTATGTGTGGAAGTGCAAGAGAACCTTGCAGTCGCAAAGAACGTTAACATCCCCCCCCCACCCCCCCCACCTCCCCCCCACCCGGTTCACAATCACAATGACAAGAAGAACACACAAAACCGAAAAAATGGAGACAGCACACGGCCCCTTAACAGCGCCGACACCAAAAACATGGATTTCGCCAAAAAAAAACAAAAACACAACAAACACGAAGATATGCCCTGGGATATTGAGATGTACCCTCTGGTAAACTAACATAACTATGGAAAATCACCATTTTTAATGGGAAAATCCACTATTTCTATGGCCATTTTCAATAGCTATTTTGACATAACCAGAGGGTATACCCCATTAAATCCCATTAAACCTCCATTTTCCTATGGTTTTCCTATGGTTTTCCACCAAGTTCATGGAGGTTCGTCACCAAGTCATCGCCAGGTGGCAGTCGCGCAGGTCCACCACCACCTGGCTGACGTCGACATACGCGAAACGTGGTCGTCACGACAATCACTGACACTTTCTGAGGTTCAAAAAAAAGATGTGTTTGGCAATGGATTGGTTTAAGGGAAAATCTACAGGAAACCATGGTTTTTACCATCAAATATAGGGCTCTCCTGTAAATTTTCCCATCATCCAATTCTATGAGTTTGGCAATGGTTAATGGTTAATAGTAGTGGTTAGTTCCACATATGATCTAACTGACCAATAAATGTGATAAAACCAATATGTGTGACTCACATTGGTATGACAAAAATTGGTGACTAACATTCATAACTAATATGTGTTTCTGGCATTCCAAAAATGGCATTCTATATCTGACATGTTTTAACGCATTCCAAAAATGGCATTCATCAGATATATCTGACATTTTCTGTATCATTCTAACATTTTTGGACTGACATCCTGACCATTTTTGATCATTGGCATGGCATTCTCTCTGGCATAGTGGCAGCTGGGTCAAGCTCCCAGTTCCCCAGTGGATTTACCAGGCATGAAACTGACCTTGGGGAACTGACACATGGAGGGAAAAGACAACTGGGTAGATCTTGATTCCCATTGGATTCCCACTTGGATTTGCAAATCTGATGCAAAGACAAAACGTTGGTCATCCCGCAAAACAAAACTGGTTGGTGGATTCAACCCCTCTGAAAAATATTAGACAGTTGGGATGATTATTCCCAGTATATGGAAAAATAAAACATGTTCCAAACCACCAACCAGAAAATGACACATTTTCAAGATTTTTATTCCAACGAGATTGGGTAGTGAAGCAGCAAACTGAAATAGCATGGAAATTGAAGCAGCACAAAACAAGGATGTGATCAAACAAACACACCATGCATTTCTAGGCATCGAGGATGGATTCTAGTGAGAGTTTGGCTTGGACTGTGGTTTCCAAATAGATCACAGTAGGTTCATCTAACCTTGCTGTGTCCAACGAAATAAGGCTACCCCTGTCAACTACCTTTTGCAGTAAATAAACTCAAATTTTGGACCTTCTCTTCAGCAATAGAGTGAAAGAAAATATCTCCATTGGGATCCCGGGATCCCTGTTTTTTTTTTCAAAAATCTGATGAGTCGTATGACTGTTCAATGGGAAATTCCTCTATGAATATCTATGGACATCTATCTATATGGCTATATTAGGTAGCAAATTACCGTCATTTACCGTCATTTTTTATGAGGTATACAATGTTGAACCACAATTCGGCGCTTGTGATGTGTTTAGCCCTTTGACCCTTTGATTAGTGTGACAGTGCATCGGGTGATTTGTTTTTCAAGATCCACTGGGCTTTACATACCTATGTTCAATATTGTTTGGTTGCTAGTTGCCGATTTACATTTGATGATATGCAGCATCCCTATCTATATAATTACATCAATTCAATCATTTGTTGAAAATCAATATATTGCTGACTAGGTTTGCCTCCATTTATTGCTCAAAACAAACCCCTCAAGCTACCAAGACAATGTCTACCTGGTTCCATCATCCACGGTTGTCATACCAACCACTGGCCAGTTTGAGAAACCACGAAAACCCAGCAGTGAAACAGCAGCCACATCTAACAATCAGGCCAAATCTTGGTGAACGTTTTCCAATCAGCAGCCTTCTATTAGATTCAACATGATTCAACCATATCAACCACAATTTAAGGGCTTACCATCATTCACCCCATTGGTGCTGGACAAACCCAGTTATATCATGTTGTTGGCCCATAAAAAATCCCCAGCAGGTGCAACAAAAATCTCCGATTTTGGGGGTGGCAATCCCCACATCACTCTACCCAAGTGGACAGATAAAGTATATACCCTCTGGTAAACATACAAAAAACTATGGAAAATCACAAATTTTAATGGGAAAACTCAGTATAAATTGCCATTTTCAATAGTTTTTTGTATGTTTACCAGAGGGTACCACTTTTAAAACAGCTACCCGCACGCCTCCACATCATCCAGCTCTTTCTCACTGAGCCTCCATGCCTCGCCAAAAATGGCCCATGAGTTCTGAACTCATCGGGGGTGGATGTTCAAACTGATATGTATGTATATATATATGGGTGTAAAAGGGAAAATCATTATCCATTTGAGTTTGGTGACTCTTTAGCAGTCTTTGGGACATGGTTGGATAGTTTTTTGGGGAATCATTCGTAACGTTTCCGAACAATTAAGAACTATAAATATTAGGAATAAACAACAAAACACAAGAATTATAAGTATATTATACTATATATATAAATATATATATATATTTGGATATATTTGGCATATATATATATACTACAACTATCACTATAAGCAACACCATATTATTTTACATATCGCGAATAACTATTATTGGGAAATCATTGCAAAACAGAGATGACCTCAGATGCTTTCACCGGATTTTCGGGGGGATTTGTGGAACCCTTTTTGGACTTGGAAAACAAGGATGCGTGTTGCGAAGGGCGTTGCAACGTTCATATTATATGGGGGTTTCCATAGAAAAAATGGGTGCCCCAACATGGATGGTTTAGAATGGAAATTCCTACGGTAACTGCATCTAAATATACGGATGTTTAAATATACGAACTTGTATCTTAAAAAAATAGACTACCTCCGGGAAGGTTTTCCTTGGCCCGCCCGGCCTTTAAACATAGAGAATATATTTAAACATACATTCAAAAAATTCGGATTGAACTGGTGTTTCATACTACCTCCGGGGCCTTGTCGTCTGTCCCGCCATAGGGGTACCCCCATTTTAGGTCGAGAGTACAAGATTTAATCCACCGAATCCCAGCCGAGAGTCTGGATTCTCCACTTTTTTCCTATTAGAAACCATATATTCATGTGCTAAAGCCAATGTCATAAACAATAACTTTGCCAGATTTTTTTTAGCCGGTGTAAACATGGATAAACTATATTTCAAACTCTCCAAAATTGGGTGCACCGCATTACCGTAATGGATGTGGGCGCAACGCCCAATGACACATTGCCTATCTGGCTGAATTGCTTCACAGTTCACTAACCTCAAAAGTTCGGCCATTTGTGGATAGCATTCACCATCATTTCAATTTACTCAAAATCACATCCCCCAGTAGCACATGCTGAATGAAGAGTTAATAGATGTCAATAGGCAGTAGGCCCTTGTTGGTGTTGGGGATTGAGATTAGCTCACTAAATCCTGATTTTCCCCACCTGCCAGGTGAGGGTCAGTGCCCATGTCAGAGAGAACGTCAGAATAAATGCCAGATAGAATGCCAGAATAGAATGTCAGATAAAATGTCTAGATTTGCAAGTTCCCAGCCGGCCTCGTTCTGATACAAGTTAAAACGTTTTTTTCATTTTTCTATTTTTATTTTTGTTTCGAAAGTTTATTTTGCAATCTGCTTCTTTTCTGACCTTCATTTTCAATTCATATTCATTTTTGTCTTTTTCCTTTGGTTTTTGTGATCCCCACTTGAAAAATCTCAAAACATATTGGGCCTTCAAAGGCTGTAAGGCTGTGGCGGGACTGAGTGCGGGACTGAGTGCATCAATGTCTGAGTAGATGCCACATAGAATGCCAGAATAAATGTCAGCATATGCCAGAAACTAGTCAGAATAGATGCCAGATAGAAGGCCAGAATGTCAGAATAGATTCGATGCCAGAAAGAATGTCAGAATGTCAGAAAATAAAAGGCCATACACGGATATATTTCCAGATGGTCAGACACTATGTCAGAATTGTGTTTCAGGCTAGGAATCACTATCCCGAAGAAAGTCGCATTTGCTGCCCAACAGTTGGTTGGGGATTAAGATTCGCCCCAAATCCTTAGCCAACATGGTAGAATGACACATCCATAGGATTCAATTAATTCAGCCCCTATTTTGGATGATTTTAAAGGGCACCAGTTTTTTTTTTCCGACAGTTCCATATAATTCAGCTAGACCTCGAAATTTGTTTTTTGTTTGATCACCCGTCATCTTCTCATCTTCTCAGCGATCGGCCTGCTCCACGTAGTTTGGCATCGCCGACATTGATTCAGCGGCTCAGCAAATCGTCACGTTGAACATGGCCCATTTGGTGGTTTCGTACGTCATGGGGGTACCTTCAAATCATCCATATATATATAGATGGCATTTTCCATGAAACCATCCAGCGATAGGTCATGGTACCCCCACTTTTAGGAAACCTCCATTTATAGCGACAAGTTGATGTTTTACCTACTAACAATGGTGGTCTTCCACAGCTCTGTTCAACATCAAATTTCAGCTGTCCGCCCTTGGCGATGATAACGTGTCCACACATCATAGTGGGCAATACCCAAATAATTGACACTAACTACTAATGATGTTAATTATCAAGATGATATTGCCCACTATTTAACACCTGCTATAATACCAATTTTCATTACCAGCTGGTTATTTAACATAGCCATGGAAAATGGCCCATAGAAATAGATGGTTTACCTATTAATAGCATGTTTATCTTCCATGGCTATGTAACAAATAACCAGATGGTATCAATCGTTACGATGTCATCACAACTTTTTCGCGACGTCCATCGCGCTGTATGTCCGATGTCCCGGGCTGAGCCAAGCCAACTGATCTGTCGGGATTTCTGTCGGATTTTGCGCCGCAGCACACGGTAGGACTTCAATTGCCATGACCAGCAATGAATGTGAATGCTAAAGGAATCTAAAGGACATTAATGGTGACTAATATATACTAATACTACGGCCAGGCGCCTTGTGTTGCCCGGAGATTTACAGGGACGTTCCCGGCATGTTGATCATGATGATGATGATGATGAGGAGGAGTCTAACTGGGGTGGGAGAATTAAACCCTTATTGAAGAATCTTCAATGAATGTAAGAGTTTAACGGGGGTGGGAGAATTAAACCCTTATTGAAGAATATTCAATGAATGTAAGAGTTTAACGGGGGTGGGAGAATTAAACCCTTATTGAAGAATATTCAATGAATGTAGAAGTTTAACGGGGGTGGGAGAATTAAACCCTTATTGAAGAATATTCAATAAATGTAGAAGTTTAACGGAGGTGGGAGAATTAACCCTTATTGAAGAATATTCAATGAATGGAAGAGTTTAACGGGGGTGGGAGAATAAAACCCTTATTGAAGATCTTCAATGAATGTAGAAGTTTAACGGGGGTGGGAGAATTTAGATGAGATGTATAGTGTGAACAAAAAATCCTTGTAATTTACGCTATTCCTGGCGTGGGCAACACAAGGTGCCTGTGGGTAATATTAGTTAACAATTGTGATTGATGGTCATTAATGCTTACTAGTAGGGGATGTTAGTGGCAGCTCATGGTTTTTAATTGTTGCTCATGATTGTTAACGGCAATTGATGGTGATTAATGGTTGCCAATTATGTTTAATGGTCATTCATGGTTTCTAGGCAATGGATAGGAATGGTTCCCACATTTTGCACACAATTCTAAACCAAATAAATAAATAAATAAATATATATATATATGATAGTGTGCCCACTTTAAACCCTATCAAACAACATGTGCAACTGTCATCCTTTGTCATCTTCTCAACTCCGGGAAGGACATGTTTCCAAGTTGTCCAATTCATTGTCCAATTGGTTGAATCTCGATGTCTTTTGGGCACAAACCTACGTGCCAGTTGGTCATATATGTGGTTTAAATATTGGTCCCGTCCTCCGTCTCTCCACCCCCCCCCAATGGGTTGGGTGGGGGCACTACCAGCCACAGGGGGGAAGGGGGAAGATCTCATCTGGGGGCAGTAGATGGAAGCATGCAAAGACGTAACATGGGTTGGGGGGTCCATAACACACACAGATATATATATATATATATATATTGTCGTATGTAAAGCATATACTATACGTACCTAACACTACTAAATATTACATACAGAAAACCTAACACTACATACCTAACACTGCACACCAAATAGATACCTTGTATAACCTAATACATACCTAATGTACTACCCATTGCATGCCTATATACCTATATACCTACATTATATACAACCGTATGTAATTCCCAATACTATATACTATACATACACCTAATATCTGTTGACTACCAATTCACAGGGGGGAAGGGGGGTACCCACTCCATGAGGGGGGGTGTGGTAGGGCCTGGAGCATATATACCAAAAGTACCGCACAAGGCGGTGGCAGAAGTTTCAAAGATAGGAAGCTATAGGAGAAGTGAGTTGTTGTGAAGAATGGCTGGCAGAGCGAACGCACTCATGGATCGGAAGGTGGATGAGAATCTGGGGGTCTCTCTCTCTCTCTCTCTCTAAAGGGGCCGATGAATGACCAGATGATGGTTGGCCAACAAAAACAGCCATACCCTGGTAAGGCCAACTGTCATTGGCAAAATCAAGTGGTTAAAGCCATGGCAATTAATTGTTTTTAATGGTTCTTCATGATTATCAACTAAGGGTCATTACAGTAATGTTTTCTAGACAATGGATATTTATTAATGGTATATCATTGAGTATCTATTGTTCTGTCTTGCGTGATAGTTGAAGGGACTAAACTTCTTGCCAAATGCTTTCCAGACGATGAACACAGTTTGAGACCTGAATGGCTGAAGACCGGCCATGACAAAAATGTACTGTACTGTAACTGTAGCAAGGTTCCATTCAGATAGATGTGTGATTGACCAATACTTAAGTCGACACCGGAAAAAAAAAAACACTACTAAGTGATGACATCACAGCGAGAGAAAGCTTTCAGGATAACCAGGACGTTGAAATTTCTGGTGTACAGTAGATCTTCAATGTGACATGTTTTTTGCACCTGAGAATCGATGGGTTTGTCCAAAAAATGGCATTGACGCCCAGTCAGTTACCATTGGATTTAGGGTGCACCATGTTCGAGCAAACGCACAGGTGATCTTGCCTTTTTTTGCCACCTTTCCAGTAAGGTGTCTAAGTCCTCCGGTTAGAATACTGGATGCCACAGGAGACGATTCTCGGACAATACCTACGCTTCTAATTGATTTTCCGGATGTCTGTCTGTTGGCGTTAAGGTCGTTCTGGTTGTTGGTAGTATGTGGGCTTATCCGAAAATAGGGTACCCAGAAAAAATGGGTTGATCATCATCATCACTTGGAACAAACATGTGCGTTTTGAGGCTTTGAAATCATCCCATTTTCAGACACACATTTTTTTTCACCATTTTTAGCTATTCAATCAGCATCAAAAATCACCATGGTTTAGCCATTCAATCTCACAGAGGATCGCCTCAGAGTTCCCAGGGCGCAGCGACCTTTGGACGGAATCCGAATTTCGGTATGTCGACATGATGATGTCGGAAATGGAACACGAACATTGAAAAACATAATACCATAAAATGGTCATTTATAGTTGATTTACCCATCAACATTTTTATATAAAACATTTGAACTTGAAATATGCTAAATGGGTTTTCTTTCGATCGATCAAAACATAGTTGATTTAAGCATATTGACCGAACGGATCATGAATTTGGGTGTGGCTGAAAATGGTGGTTAACCTCCAAAATTGCTATGTCAACAATTGGGGGCAGCCTATTTTCAGACAGACCCTTGGAAATGAGTCCGGGTCGAAATTCAAAACCCAGTCACTGCTGGTTACCCTTTGGTAAACGTTTACATAACTATGGAAAATCACCATGTTCAATGAGTAAATCCACTAATGGCCATTTTCAATAGCAAACTGCAAACGTTTACAGTACCAGAGGGTACACTTGTCGGGGAAAAACGACAACATCCCCACTGTAGATGACACCTAAAGTATTGCATCTACCCATGTGAAGATGCAGGATTTCCAATAGACCAATTGCTAAAACTACCCCTGAAAACATACAGCTCCACTTGAACATGTCTAAACATGTGTTCGGAATGTGATTGTTTGGATCCAATAAAATATCATATATATATAATGGCCAAGCAGTACGTCTCCACCCATTTAAAGCGTGGACTGTACAGAATATCTGTACCGCAATATCTGTATACATCCAATTTTCCTGTTCATCTGTGAAGTGTCATGTTCATTCATGTGGTTTTTACACATATTAAAAAAAAAAAAAAACTTCCCAAAATCATCATTTCTATGGGATTCCAAGATATTCCAACCATCCCCAAATGAACTCCACATCATACCCTGCAGCCACGGGCTGCACGGGCCTCAAGCTGGTGTGGTGGAGATTCTCGTCCTGGAGAAGACACAAGGGCGCTGGGCATCTGGGTTTTCCCCCATGGGAAAACCCATGCAAAAATGATCTACAAATGGTGGATGTTTTATAAACATCTAAACGTTTACAAGAGGGCATCTGGGATGATCTGGGATGTTCAATGATGTTCATCTGATACTGTCAAAAAGACATGAACATTCGACATATAACTTAGTGAAGGTCAAAGGGGACAGCTGTGGCGACTGAGGCCTTTTGGATGATATGGGGACTACTCATATGCGGATGACAGTTCTGTAATTTCATACGGGACCATTTGTAAAATATGGGAAAACACAATTTTATCATGTCATACGTGGATTACCTCTTAGTTCACAGGATTTTCCGTATAAAATTGTGTCATAATTAACCCCATCAGACCGGTCCAATGAATCCCATGTCATAGATTATTGTAAATCCTCAAAAAAAACAGGGGTGTGTCTGAAGATATGCTGTGCCCCCACAAAACTGCATTTGACTATGGAAAGGATGGTTTTGAACCGCTGGATTTTATGGATTGTTCCCAAAACTTTTCAGATAGATCAACCGCTCACAACTAGTTGGTGGTTTCAACCATCTGAAAACGTATTTTTCAGTTGGGATCCCATAGCGTTGAAAACAAAAACTATTTAATAAGCTGGAACCACTAATGTAGTATTTACAAAATATCCCCATTGTTTGATTCACGTATAAGTATATATATATATATACATAAATATAAATAAATAAATATATATATATATATCATATATTTATACATCATGTATATATATCATATATATATATGATATATCATAATATATAAATATATATGTATATACCAATGATAAAACACGATATCTATAATATTATTCCAATTGCACACACCATGTGATAGATTCCCAACCGCTGCAGAGACTGCCCGCAACATCGAACCCCCGACCTCTTGATCTCCGCAGCGACCTCTCGCACGGCTTTGATCCCGTCCTTCGCAGCATCCTGGAAGCGAAGGGCGGGTGGGAGGGCTTTTAGGGAGGTGATATATCATTATATGTTTTTGATATTTAAAAATATTTGAAGGTTTGAACATATCCTGGTAAATGACTTAACTGCTAGATTTGTATTCCTGAATATGTGATTTTGAGATCAGGGATACCAGAAATCAAGTAACACGGTATTTTTTACATATACAGTAGTCATATATCTAGTAGGGTAACGGTAACCCGCCATTTTTTGGACAAACCCATTCTGTTCTTTTTCTTGCCAAAGACATCCAAAGACATTACACTTTGAAAAAAAACATCCGCAAAGTCGTCGAGCATCATAGGTGTGGGATCATACAAAGACTGGTTGGTGGTTTCAACCCTACCTACCCCTCTGAAAAATATGAGTTTGTCAAATGGGATTATTGTTCCCAACTGAATGGAAAGTCATGAAATTCATGTTCCAAACCAACAACCAGTGGTAGTTACATCCCCAAAATGATGTTTTCATGTGACCCAGTTGCCCACCGCCGATGCAAAAAACCTTCACCTCACCTCAGAACATATCAATCTTGAGTGGGATGTAGCCACCCCATAATAAACAAAGAAAAAACAGTTGGCAATTCACTAAGAAGTGTATATTATGTGTATATCATATTATATAGATTGATATATTGATATTATCAAACCTCAAAACGGTTGAGTGAAATTGTGTTCCATCACTCAGAAGTTGTCCAATTCACCATTCACAGCTGGGATTTCCCAAAATGGTTGGAAGGCTACCCCAACAGCCACAACACCCACGTTACCTCGCCACGGACCCGAGACAATCCTCCATTTTATCCTTGGATGATAGCTGACCCTCACCCCAGGCATTTTGGCAATCGGATGCCATTTGGTACACAATGGAGGTTTCCTAAAATGGGGATACCCCAAGTCACCATGGTTTTCAGTACTACAATGGTCCAAGGACTTGGATGATTTGGGGGAAGCACCCAAATCGTGACAACGAAACATTACTCTCTAGCTGGATGCTTTCGCTCTTTGGTATGGAATCTGTCAGGTTGATGCGGCCTTTGTATGGCCATGGGGGCAAAGATGGCCATGGTAACGGTAACATATTTACAACACTCTGGTCATTTGACAAAGCCATGGAACATTAGGCATTTAGGCACGTAACATAGCATCAAACATCGCCATTTAACATAGCCATTTAACATATTTGTGTGTATATAGATGATTTACCTGGTATGTTGTTCATGACCATCTGGTTGGTGGTATACCTACCCCTCTGCAAAATATGAAAGTCAGTTGGGGTTATGATTCCCAATATATGGAACTTCATAAAATTCATGTTCCAAACCACCAACCAGCCATTGTATTAACCATCATTATATTAACCATTATTATATTAACCATTATTGTTCCTGTAGATGATTTACATGGTATTTACATGGTATTTACATGGTATTTACCTGGTATTTACATGGTATTTACCTGGTATTTACCTGGTATTTACCATGTAAAAAACTGTTCGAGTACCACAAATTACAGACCTCTGAAGAGGATCCTGAGAGTCCATCGCCGGCCTCTGAAATGTCACCATGAAAAGATTGGCTCTCGAAATAGGCTATCCACAAGTCCAATGGATTATAATATATATATATGTATTATATAAATATGTATATATATATATATTATCATATATCTCATAATTGTCCCTATTCAATTGAAATGGCAAATTATTTGGTTATATGTTCACTATGATTCTATATATGTCACGTCGATAACATAATTTTCTATATTCTATATGGGGAAGGGTCAAAACCTATTATCCCCATATTTACATATATTTCGGGGAAAAAACATCCATTTACCAGCTATTTCGTTGGACACCTAGGGTACCAAGGTTTTGACTCATAGCCATATACAGTTGGGCATACAATGTCACCATGATTATATATATATAAATACATCATTTCCCTGGATATCATCGTTTTTCCTATGATATACCCTCCGGTAAACGTTTGCATAACTATGGAAAATCACAATTATTCATGGATAAATCAACGATTTCGACTGGGCCATGTTCAATAGCAAACTGTAAACGTTTGCCACCGAGGCGCTGCATCAGCTTGTGCCTGGCTCTTGTCCACGCGACAAGGGCCACCTTGGTCGAGTCTAAGCTGACCGTCCAGTTGCTGTGGGGGTTCAACATCAAATGTTTTTGGGCTCAATCAACATCTCAAATGGCTTAAAACTCAATCTTATCAAAGATGATAAATGTCAATCTGAAGATGATGCTCAATGGATTGGCTCAAGAGTACTGATGGAAAAATGATGGGAGCGATTCAATAATCCCATGATATCCAACTAGCAACACACCTCATCAATGGTCCCAGGTTTTTAGATCTAAACCCATGGGACCCATGGCGGGTGTTGGGAATCCTTTGTGACGTGGTGAAACGATGTGAAACCATGGGAAAATTCACCACATGTCTATCGATTTCTATCCATGGCTACTAGCATACGTACATACGCGAGTCTGTATATTTACATATCAAGATTTACATATCAATGAATTCTATCTATCTATCTATCTATCTGTCTATCTATCTATCTATCTATCTATCTACCTACACAAATATCAATGATAGTGACAATGAACACTTGAACATATCCTTAACATGCATTGTTTCCTATCTTTTTTGGGAGCTGTTACCCTCCAACGGCGCCTTGGAGGAGGCAAACCAAGTATTTGTCTGTTCCGCTCTGAAGTGCAAAACTGAGGCATCTGGCGCACACACATTGTCCTCTGGCGACCTCGCGTGCCAGGCTGTGAAAATATAATTAAGGAGGCACCCTAGCATGATATATAGTGGGTATAAATGGAACATATATACATATATAATATACATATGTACATATATACATATGTACATATATACACATCAGCAAAGTATATATATATATATCATATTATATATAATATACATATATATATTATACATATGAATATATACATATACATATCAAAACAAATACAATCCAATACACATATATTCAATATTCATAGTACGAGTAATATTTATGTTTATGTTTGTTTATATATGATATATATATATATATATATATATTTATTATATGTATATATATATATATGTAAATGATTTTATATAGATAAAGAAAGGACAACACGGACAAACAACCACGCCAATGGGCATGGTTCCCCTCTTGCACTTTCTGACAGTGATTGCTTCAATCACTGGTAACTAGTGGATGCCCATCCCCTATATTGTATACTTTGATTTGTTTTTCCAGAACTGGCAAAGTGATTAGTAAACAGTAACTGGGTTATATCTCAATACATCCCAGTTGTATGTGGTTATATACAGTCCACGTGCTAACCACTTTGCTGCGGCAACTTTTCAATACCGCAACGGTCAGTACCCGGACGGACTCCCATGGACTTCCCAAATCGTCATGTATATTGCTATACACGTGCACCATGAATACCTAGCGCTAGGTAACTCCAATTGCAGGTTTGCTGCAACGTTTTTGTTACACCTGGGAGTATCCCTTTGATATTTATTTCTATCCATCTATCGGCTCTGGGTCACCTATGTGAACTACTTGGGGGGTGCATCGTGGACAAAACTCAAGTTAGAATTCAAGGAATATCCCCAATGGATTATATGGGATGAAATATGGCTTCTAGTCATAATATATATATATATACAGTAGATCATAAACCGCTTACTCAGTGGGATGCACATCCATGGATGGTTGAAACCCTATAAATAACAGGACCTTGAAACCCAACTATCAACCGGCCTGCGGCTTGAGCATCTAAACCCAAGTAGATCTCAGCCTGATAGGTTTGTTCCTGAGCACGGGTCCAACCGGGGTTCATATGGCTGAAAAAAAAATGGGGATGGAACTAAAACCTATGAATATGAAATATGTAAGCATATTTATCTGGTATTTACCTATGAAATAACCATATGTTTACGGATATTTGAGGGGATGAACATCCGTGAGCAGCAACTATGTGTTTTTTAAACACAATACTGACTACCACATGTATGGCACAAAGAACAGCAATTTACTAAAATTGCACTAGCCAGCAAAATGGGCATATAACCAGCATTATTGGTAGTGGAATTGGTATAAAAGGGCACACAACCAAAGAGTAGAAAAACCGAGAGCAAACAGTAGGGAATTCCGTATACCTCCACCAATTGGTGGTGGAAAAATACCTGGGTTAACTGTCATATTTAACCAGGCATACCAAAGTGAAACGGACATGTGTGATAATTTCTTTCCCACAGCAGCTCCATCATCCGGCCATAGCGAGGTCTTGATAGTTTTCTCGGGAGCGCGTTATATCATGCGCAGTATAATCCCATGTCAATCCAATAAAACATCCTGACCCCGTTAAAATCCCAGTTTAATCATGTTTCATCCATAAACATACTTGACGAATCTTGACGGCATCATAAGTACCATAATAAATCCCATTCGGATCATACTCTGAGCTCCGCACTCTCCCATTTTTATATTCCCTTTCATATCCATGTTTTTTCATTTAAATATTATATATATATATAAAATATCAAGTCGTACAGTTCCCACAATTGTAAATGCATGTTCTTTGGGACGCCATGTTTTTTCATAGTTTGCTGGAAGGTGTAAAGAGGTTTGTCTGCAAATCGGCCACTCCTAACTCCAATGTTTGATCATGATTGCCCATCAGAAAAACTCAAACTGGGCGTATAAGTACCCAATTTGCAGAGACGACCGTACAAAAAGGATACACATTCATATATATATATATAATATAATAAAGATAGGGAGATAAGATAGAGAGTTAGAAATGAAAACAAATCACAAACCTGAGAGCTACCCTTGCCATCAGTCGCAGCAACCACTGGCCCACCACTGGCCGCGGCCGAGCCACTAGTAGTTCCATATGAATGATTTTTTCTGGTTTTCATGGTTTCAATCCATCCCAAAAATATGAGTCAATATGGAGAATCATCGCTGGATTCCAGGGTGGAAAGAAAATCCTTTAAAACCATCAGCTGATATTCTATATTGATAATGTTCCAGTGATACTCTATATCGTTAATATAATCCGTTAAAATCCGTTAAACATATAATGCAGGTAAAACAATATCATAAACCACCCATGGCTGGGAATGGTAATCATACCCCCTATTAAGACTGCGGGATGGTTTATTGTGTTACCCACATCATTGGTATATAATACATGAACCCAATAACATAGATTATACCATGATATAATGGCTAGTAACTATAGTTAGAAATACCCAGTGATTAAATATTATATATATATGTATATACATGAACCCAATAACATAGGTTATACCATGATGTCCAGTGAGGTCGCAGTGAGGTCGTTATAAATTACCCAGATAAGTACCCAGTGATTTAAACAGTGATTAATCCATGGTATAACAGTGATTTATATAATATAATCCATGGTTAAATATGGTTACCATAGGTTATATATGATTGTTTTAAATACCCAGTGATTTAAACAATATATAACCATCCTGGGCCGCCTCCACCACTGGGATCCACTGGGCATCTCTGACACCACTGTGACGTGTGCGCGCATCCACCACCTGCGATGGGATGGATAGGACTCGGGGTCATCCATATATCTGAGAGTCAATTTGGGAAACGTATTTATATATATATATATATGGTGTATGTATTGATCTGTATATATAATCATATGGTGTGTATATATATATGGTGTATATATACATATTCTACTGAATATTATATTATGTATGTATTGATCTGTTTATTTATCTGTATCTATTCATTTGTTTAGCTGACTATGTATTCATTCATAAAGAAATACCATGAAGTAAATATACACTAATTACATTGAGGAAAAAAGAACACATTTATATAGCTATGTGCATCATTTACATCATTGTGTATCAATATACAGATGGCCTCCATGTCTCATTTGACCAAGTTTCATCAACGCCAGGCGTTGTGGGGGATTCCAGAAACACCGCCAATTCCGGGGGTGAACTACTTATACAACCACTATAAAGCAGCAATTTCAGGTGATCCACGTCCATTACCTGCAGAAAATCCAACCAGCAGAGCCGCGCCGGGTTGGATGCTCTTCGTCAATGAAGCGATTTGGGGACGGATTGGTCAACATCTAAATGGATATGTACGTCTTGTTATAATGTATATATGATTATATATATATATATATGTGTGTGTATCTATATATATATATATTTGTATGTATATTGTATATATATATATATATATTATATGCAGTTATATGATGTATTATAATATTGTATATATATATATATACATATACATATATACGGAAGATGATGGCCCGATCTTACCGGAGGTGAACATCCATGTGGCATCTTTTTGCCCATCTTGTTCTGCTGCAAAAACCCCGGACGAAGAACAGAAACTGTGGGAGATCATGAAAAAGTGCCGGATTTCACCATGCGACCATGGGGGAGTGAATCATAACGAATCATATTCAACTATTCCCTATGGATGCAAGTACCTTCTTAGGAAGTGTTTGGGGTATAATTTACTATGATTTGGAGGCTTAAGTACTTTCTCAGACAGTGTTTGGATCCATAGGGATTGAATCATGGAAAATTGCTAACAATGGCAGTCAATGGCCACTCTCATGATTATACACTAGGCCCGTGGGGCAGGCCAGGTGAATGGAATGGATCCAGATGGTCTTTCCGCCCATATGCTGGTGATTCTGAAACAAACCCCAAAAAATCAGACTGTTCATTATAATGTGTATAAATATATACAATACATATATATATGTATGTATAGTATATATATATATTAGAATGTGTGTATATATATATGTGCGTTCTATATTCCATTACATCTCCACTCGATTCATCTCCATCCCCAAATCCTCATGTTGTCCTGGATAACATCCTGCAAGGGGTCATCACTGTGTTACTCTCGTGTTACTCTCGTTGTCTGAAAACAGTCTACCCCAAAAATTCATCAAAATCCCATACCCCACGAGGTGATCATAGTTTTTTCACCGCTGAAATCGTCATGATTTCGGTGGCTTAAATCGGAATGTTTGTCCGTAAATCCACCGCATTTCAAGCCGCCTTGGCTTCCACCGTCTCGATGCCATTTCTGGGCGGAATGACGTCATCTCGGAAGTGGTGAAAAATGCTGAAAGTAATTATGTGAAAGCACTTAGAAATTTAATTCTATATAACATGTTCTAGCATTTTCTAGCTATTTATTTACCAACTGCTGTAGTTGCTAACCAACTGAAAAATCAACTGGTATCAGTATTTGGAAAGTGGTTGTAGGGTTTATTACGGACAACCAACCAAATCGTGGAAGTTTGGTATTTAAACAACATCCCTGGATCAGCTTGGATCAGTAATGCCTTGGATCCCACAAGGCTCCAGGGGTTTTCTTCCCAAAAACGTGAAGAAACCACCGGTCGTCTTCACATGGTTATTATATGTTATTATACTGGTTAATAATGGTTAATATACTGTTGATGATGATGGTTATCATATATATATTATATGGTTAATGATGGTTAATAATAATCTGCTTGGTGGTTGAGCCTACCCCTCTGAAAAAAATATATGAGTGAAAGTCAGTTGGGATGATGACATTCCCACTATATGGAAAAATAAAATAAATGTTCCAAACCACCAACCAGCTATAACATTCCCCAGAATACTTCACCTATTTTGCCAATGGTACTTATAGTATCTTATAGTTGCCTCTCCGGTTTTTGATGGACAAATCAAGTTACTGTAGTGGAACCGACCAAGTGGCCATTTACCACCGGAAGAACCACCTGCCAAGCCCAACAGTTTGGGGCGTTCTTCAGGGGTGTACAATACAGTATCCCATTTGCTACGGTCACCAAATGATTGATTGATTAAAATCAACTGAAATCAAATCAGTTAAAATCAATTAAAATCAATCATCAAATCAATAAAAATCAGTTTAAATCAATATCATTTTTTTTTCGACCGTTAATTTGATTGATTTCTCATTATAGATCAACCATTTGATGGTTTCTCCAAAATGACCCCCGAATCCAGAGGTTCTTCATCATCAACAATTAAAAAGGGGCATGTGACACAGGGTTGACATGGATTATATGATTGAAGATTACAGTATTTCAATGTATTTCAACACTTCCCAACCTTGGACATTTACCGATTCACATGTCGAATTTGATATCAGCCATCTTATAGCTTTGTTCAAAATAGGCTAGTCTCAAAACGATGGATTCCCGAAATCCAGAGGTTTCATCATGTTCCAATGAACACACAGAACTCAGCAACCATCCTCGGGCAGATCGCATTTCAGGACCATGGTGTCAACCAATATGTTTCCCACGATTTTCCATATCTGCCATCATTTTCCCATCATTTTCCCATCATTTTCCCATGTTCCCATCATTTTCCCATGTGTGTTGCCATGACATTGACATCCCTCCCGGTACTCCGACTTCGGGCCCGACCCTGGCACCACCGGTGCCCGGTCTCGTCGCTCCTTGGGTGACCTGGCGGGATGGGGGTTCTGGAACTCATGTTAATCATGTTACCCTCTGGTAAACTAACATAACTATGGAAAATCACAATTTTTCATGGGAAAATCCACTATAAATGGTGATTTTCCATAGTTATGTTAGTTTACCAGAGGGTAACCATCATTCATAATGGTGTTATGAACTAGATGATTAGATTATTAGATTATAATCATGTTATTAATTGTGGGAAGGAAATGATGATGTTGATAGTGATGAATAGTGATTGATGGTGGTTAATATCGATTGTTTTTGATAGTGTTCATAGTGGTTGATCATATTTTAATATATAATGGTGTTGATAGTGGTTGATAATGGTTAATGGTCAATAGTGGTCATCAATGCCAGTGTTGATAATTAGCGGTTAATAGTGGTTAATTAATACCCTCCGGTTAAGAGGGATTTAACCAACAATAATGGGATATACAACAGGAACATAATGTGTATAGAACCTACGAACCATTGTTTCAGTGAGGTGCTGAGGTGAAACGCTATGGTGCATTTACCCTCCGATATCCGATAATAAGACATGGCCATAGAAAAGATATGAACGTCCCGGCAATGTCCCATATCTATGGTTGATGACCGGAGGATAAGCCGGATACTATGAATGGTGTATATACCCGTAAGTGATAAATAATAGTGCATTTCATGTGATAAGATGTGATGAGTGATAATGGTACCTGTGATTTATGACTGCATTCATTAGTGTGATGATAATGTGAACATATACCCGTGTGTTAGTATATGTTAGCCATATGTTCTATGTATAGATATGGTATATTTACCTTCATATGTTTTCTTTTTTTTATCATGGTGCAAATATACATATATATATATATATACATGATGTGTAAATACCATATAAATGATGTGTATATATACATTTACCATCCGAAAATGATGTGGTGTAAATTAAAGATGTGTAAATATTCCAACCACATCATTTTCGGGTCGTTGAGCCAGCCAAGGTCAATACCTGGGTCCTTTTTCGGATGACCAAGGAACACCTTTTTTGATACTGGAACTGACTAGCTTTGGACTCCTTGGGAGTGTAGATGCGATTTTGTTGTTTATAATTTACCCGGTAAACATGAGAACTATAGAAAATCACAATCTTTAATAGGTGAATCAACTATAAATGGGCCATGTTCAATGTCTATGTTAAATAACCAGAGGGTATAATGATAGTTTCATTGTTGTGACATTACAACATCACCACCGTTTTGAGGGGGTGACGTACCCAAAATGTAAGCTACATTTTTCAAGGTGTTGTTGAGGGGGCCTTGAAAATGTAAGCTTAGATTTTGAAGACCCTCCCCACAAAAACGACACCTGGGGGACGTTCAGCGGCCAATTTTACATTTAAGGGGGGGTCCCAAAAAATGTATCATACATTTTGGTATGGTCCCCCCGAAAAGTAGCCTTAAAGGGGTGGTGATATTACAACTATAGCATGCAGGTTTTTTCTCAATGCAATACAAGAAGGGTCGTGAATAAAAGTTCAACAGTTTAACATGATCATCACTACAATTGCTGCGATTTACTCGTCATCCATTCATCTCAACATCCCTTTCCCTCAAATCAAATCATAGAACGATCAATCATTGACTGATGCTTACTGGTTACCCTGCTGTAAATGAACATAGATCAGGAACACCCACTGCGAATGTATATAGACTATTTGCCAAACAGGTTTCCCCATAGGTTCTCCCCAGTTTTTGCATGTTTCACACGTCTGTATTCATGATCCCTTCGCCCCAATGTTTAAACACTTCCCATTTTTGGCGCCCCTCAAATGAATACATCCAATACTAAACCTGTGTTTCTATTTGGCCGGAAGGTACTTTCTCATATTTACATAAAACATAAACTCAATAAGTACTAATGCTTCATCTGCCATCGAAAACAAGAATAATCCCATCTCTTCAATGTTACACACCCCCATCCCTTTGTCCCACATATGTGTAAATCCCCTACTAAAACCTGGTTTCTAGTGACTGTTTACTATTCAGGGTATTCTCATAGTATCCCATGATATCTTCATGTATAGAAGATTTTCCCAGTATATCCCATTATATATATCCCATAATTATCCCCTACAAAACCATTGGCTTTTGGGGTGTTTCACCTTGGGAAGGGATTGCAGCGATTGATGTGTGCGCCCCTTCCATATCCACACCTGGCCTGGACCTTGACGCCTTCCGCGGCGACGCCTTCCGCGGCGATGGAGGCCGCCGGGCTGGCGAGGGCCGCCGCCGCGGCGAGGGGCGCCGGCTGTGGCGTGGGGGTGGGCTGTAGCGGTCTCGGCTGTCGCGACCTCGATGTGTGGGAGCACGATATGTGACTTACTCTCCGGGAACTATTGAAAATTGCCCATTTAATCATTTATAAATGATTTACCATGATTTACCCATTAAAATGGCGATTTTCCATAGTTATGTTAGTTTACCAGAGGGTTCATCATACCATGATGTTCCCATTTCATACCCCCAGGCAGGGTTGGGCCTAGGGGTGGTTTAAACGGTTTAAACATGCTTTTGTTTAAACGATGTTTACACCAAAAATGTTTAAACCAATCCGGGGTAGCAGTAAATAGTTTAAACGAATTCCGAGAGATCATGGACCCAACCGCATGAGATCATGTGCACATTGAACTCGTTTAAACATGTAAAAACATGCTTAAACAGATTCGCTGCAACCCTGACGTTGCTCCGCGTCTGACTTCAGGTGGCTATGAAGATAAAGTTGATGTTATTACCCCAATCAACATATTGTTCATAGGGGGTGGCGAAGTTTGATCCCTTATGAAGATAAAGGTGATGTTATTACTTCAATCAAAATATTGCTCATAGGGGGTGGCGAATTGTGATCCCTCATGAAGATAAAGTTGATGTTATTACCCCAGTCAACATATTGTTCAAAGGGGGGGTGGCAAATTTTGATCCCTCATGAAGATAAAGATGATGTTATTACCCCATTCAACATATTGTTCATGGAGGGTGGCGAATTGTGATCCCTCATGAAGATAAAGTTGATGTTATTACCCCAGTCAACATATTGTTCATAG
>Ga0126342_10005630_pt1 | contig 21941 bp, 19 predicted proteins | sample Cyp1metagenome_FD_92528 | JGI IMG/M metagenome (GOLD analysis project Ga0126342, IMG submission 92528) | Coral microbial communities from Lord Howe Island, Old Settlement Bay, Australia - Cyphastrea 1 metagenome | ecosystem: Host-associated > Invertebrates > Cnidaria > Coral ... | reverse complement strand
CCCCCCATCCCATGGGGGGGGGGTGGGAACACGGGACACGGGACCATATATAACGAAAAAAAAACAATGGCCCATCATCAACCATCATGTACCAACTATATCACCAAAAAAATCACCATATTTATGATGCATCACCCCCCAGAAAAAAAAGAATGATGTGTGTGATATAAAGAACGATATGTGTGATAACCTTATAATGCATCATAAATATGGTGATAACCTTATGTCAAAGGCCGGTTTTGTAAATTACGATTATGGATAATTATGGGTGTGTGTGAAATAAGCCCATAACCAATGTTTGCATATGGTTGTAAACCATCATTATCCTTATAATGTGATTTATGGTTCGAACCAATAAGCCACTATTTCTATAATATCGAGATGAGCATATTTTGTTCAGGAGAATGTCATGGTTGACTATGTCCCAATATGTCCCAATAACCACAACAACAACCATGATAAACCTGGGCTATAGATTATAACCATGTCCCTTTTTTAGGACAAACAATAAACCATCATATTCTCCCACTCTCCCAATAACCAGGTCCCAATAATCATGCTTTCAATACCAATAATCAATGGGTTATTGTATGGTTATTACTGTATGGTTATTACTGTTGCAACCATACGATTGATTATTGGTATTTTTCAGGATATTACTTGTATAGGATTATTGCAACCATACAAGTAATATTGCTATTGATTATTGAATACCCTCTAGTAAACTAGCACAACTATAGAAAGATCCACCATTTCTATGGGCCATTTTCAATAGCTTTTTGCATTTTAATTCGCTTTTTCTATGGGACATTTTAGCAACCAATCTTCAACAATCCCCATCGGATTTCGCTCGGGATTTTTCGTCCGGGCCGTCCTCCGACTGCGGCGTCCTGGTCTCAGAAAGGGCGCCACATAGGGCGACTGGACACCTCGCCCCAGAGACGGGACGATGTGATATCAATATCCCATTAAAAAAAAAAACGTATTGATATAAATGATTACTGAATATATATATATAGAACTATAGCTGGATATTCTATAATAGAAGTGCTGTTCCAGTGAACTAAGTGGATATGTACCCTCTGGTAAACATACAAAAAGCTATTGAAAATGGCCATGGAAATAGTGAGTTTTCCCATTAAAAATGGTGATTTTCCATAGTTATGTGGCTGTTTACCAGAGGGTAAATGATTACTGAATATATAATCAATACATACCCATTTGTATAGGATACAGATGACTAATGAATATTATACCCATATCGGGATATCGATGAATGGTTTTTAGATTTTTTTACCATGGAGTGGGGATGAAATTTCAAAACGAGAAGCTCTTCGTCAACAGAACGGTACCACGATTTCCACTCATACTGGTTGGTGGTTGACCCACCCTTCTGAAAAATATGAGTTCGTCAGTTTGGATGATGACATTCCCAATATATGGAAAGATAAAATTCATGTTCCAAACCACCAACCAGCATACTAATTTCAGGCTAAAATAAACTATGATCATTTGCCCGGAATCCCTTCCTGGTAGAATTTGAAACATTCATGGAAATAAACATTCATACCCTCTGGTAACTCACAGTTTGCTATTGAAAATGGCCATTTAGATCTCGTTGATTTACACATTTAAAATGGTGGATCTTTCCATCGTTTTTTGTATACCAGAGGGTCATGTTCGGCGATTCAGTGGCTGATCTTGATCCATAAAGGATCCAGGGGCCACTGGCTATCCCTTGGCAAAAAACATGAGGCGATCCCATTGATGGTGATCTATGGTCGATATAGTCAAACATTCTATGGTAATATTGATGGTGATTTATGTAACCAAATTCATCTGGTAAACCCAATCATGAACCAAAATTGGGTATGGTCATTCGCACATGATCTTAGCTTGAAAACACCCCCGTTTTGTGTCTGTCCACCGTAAAATTGTTCACCAAGCCACGCGAGCCGGGCGTAGGGAGCCTGGCGGACAAAAATCGCCATGGTGAAGCCATGGTCCATAGGAATAGATGGTTTACCGTTCTTAAAAATGGGTGGATCTTTCCATGGCGAACTGTGAATCTCATAACCAGATGGTAATTCCTTGTAATGAGTATATGAAAACCCCATGGACTGATGACCACTCCCAATCTGGGGTTTTTGTTATCCAGCTTCTGATTGCAGTTGGTTCTGTTAATCGGCAAATCTCCCCATGAATATTGCATTAATTTCCTGTGTCCAATGGTTAAGTCCATTATACATATATATATATATATATACATATACATATAATATATATGTATATTATATGTACATATATACACGTGTGTATATATATATATCACTAATGATCAGTATCAATTGACACAAAATAGCGACCTGTCCGGTCCTTTTCGAGTAACCAATTAGGAAATTTCCTGCTATTCGTTGGATAAAATAATGAAACAAGAAAACCTGATTTAGGTTGGTTTATACTTACCCTCTGGTAAACTAACATGGCTATTGAAAATGGCCATTTATGGTTGATTTACCTTGTAAAATTAATGATGTTCTATAGTTTTTGTATGTTTACCAGAGGGTATCTTATTTGACCACGGTCTTTTTCCATCTCTTTTATGCCCCGTTGTTCGCCACTCCCCCCCCATCCTTTCTTTCATGGTTGCCGCATGTTCCTGTTTTACAGATGTGTTCCCCATGAAAATAGCCGGTGTCTATGGGCATTAATCCCCCCAAATGTATGGAAAATCTTACAAGCTGGCCCCCCTAGTCAGCAAAGTTGTTTTATAACTATGTTGACCCGGATTTATGGTAGATATAACTATCATTAATGGGGTTTATAAACCAACAAACATAACTAGCGGGCCCTGCCTTGTACACATGGGAATGAAATCAACTACATAGTTCTAATTCCATGATGTTTCCACATAAATCGCATCAAATCCATATGTTTTCTTGGTTCAACCACCATGTTTCCAATGGTTTTAACCCATCATCACCATCATCACCAGAAATAAAAAAGTAAAAGTTCCAATGTGTTCTATGGAAAATGAAGGGTTTTACTGCCATGGCCCATGGGTTTTCTGGTTTTAAGTGAGTCTTCAAGCCATCCCTCTTTCATTCCATTGAATCCTGGTTGGTTAAGAACGGGATTCCACGTTCTTGGAATATCATACTCCCCAATATATCAAAACCCATCTGTTATTGGGATATATTGGGATATATTGGGATATATTGGGATATATTGGGATATATTGGGGATATATTAGGTAGTATAATCCCCGAACTAATCATCAACCGACAGGGGTTGTTTAGCAGCCGCCACTGCGAAACATGTGGTTTTCCCCATTTCTGTTGCCCTCGTCAGGTTGTCGGCTCCTGGGTTTCTCTTCCTTCAGCGTCTGCCGCTGTTCCCGGCAGAAGTTGCAGTCGTGGATGCACCTGGCGGAGATGTGGACGGCTACAGAAAAAATAGGGAGTTCATGGTACTTGATGGGATTTAATGGACTTTAATGGGATTTTAATGGACTTTAATGGGATTTTAATGGACTTTAATGGGATTTTAATGGAATTTTAATGGAATTTAATCTGGGATGCTTGATGTGATTTAGGGTGTTTTTCATGGTATTAATGGTACTTTGTAGACATGTCCAATGGTTTAGACATGTTCCCATTTATAGGAAAATACACATAGAGAAATAGTAACCACTATAAAAGGAAATAGTAACCATCCATAATATGGAAATGTTATATGTCAAATAACCATGGTTGTAGATACAGTTCTACTAATAGAATGAGTTATCCATATTACTCTTGGTTGTGAATCTAGGTATCTAATGAGATTTCATTCTGGTTTTAATACCACTTTGTCAGATTAGATTTTCTTGTGGTGTACAGTAATGATTATTTGATGGGGTTTCATTGGTTGCTATAGTTGATGATACTTAAATGGATATATGACGGCTGGTTTTGTATGGTTTATGGTGTTTTAATGGTGTTTTAATTGTTCTTTCATGGTGTTTTGTTGGCTAGTTGATGGCTGTTTAATAATTGTTTGTTGGTTGTTGTAATGTTTGTTTGATGGTTATTTATATGGAAATGATTATGGACATAGAAATGTAAATTGGTACTGACACTAATGGTTGTGAAAACAGTTAGTTAATGGTTATTGAATGGTGTTTATTGATGTTCTAATGTTTTTTGATGGTTATTAAGTAGTTTGGAAGTAGATGTGGCTATTGAGGGTTATAAATGGTCATTCACAGACCTGACTCTTATTCATGGTTCTCGATAGCTCACGCAGTCAATAGCCGCGCTGAGGAATTTAGCATCTTTTGTGTGTTTGAGATATGTTGATGACGTTTGTATTTCTGTTCATGGTAACTTTTGCATGGTGTGGGGTGGGGGTGGTGAGTGCGTTCTTTGATGATACTTGTTTGCACTTCCCATAGTAATTTCCAATCTGAACATATGAACATGTCAACCCGCTCGTGATGTTACGTTGTTGCATTTCCCACAGCGTGACCTTGTTGATAGATATTGCATGGTTGCGGAAATATTGAATGGTTATTGATAGTTATCAATCATTGATAATGTTTCATATGGTTGTTTTTGATATTGATTGTTATCAATGATAGTCAATCATTATCCATTGATACTTGCCAATGATTGTTAATGGTTGACGTTTTCTGATGGGTGTGAAATGCTTAGTGGTTTATGGCCTTTGATTGTTGATGGTTATTGATGGTTCGGAAAAAAATGGTTTTGGACCCAGGTACTAGCTATTGGTTGCAGCATCCATAGTCGTTTGTGTTTGGGAAATAGCTATTCAAAGCCCGATTTTCTTCGAAGTAATCACGGTTACTAACCATCCAACTGACCCAACACTTGGATTCTGTTCACCATCCGCTGCGATCATGTTCATGCCCGTCTTCCAAGCCTAGTTTCCTTGTATTTTACTGGTAAGTTCAAAAATGTTGTCTGAAACTTTAGACGAAAAAAAAAACAAAGCCAACGGTATCTCAGTTGATCAATCTATCATCGTAATTTTCAATGGCCACTTGATTAACATCCTGAATATCGTCTCCAGCAAAATATCCAAACTCCAAAATTAGATTTGGGGATTAACAAACCAAAATTATCCACTGTTTTGATCAGGATTTTACAACTCTCTTTCTCTTCTCGTGGATTTTTTTTGGGGGGGATCCACTGAATCCACTGACCTCAAAGATCGTAGAAAAAACCTCGACCCAGCTGACGACCTGCAGGTTTCAGGTCGTTGAAGTTGTTTCTTCGGAAGGTCTAGGGCCAGATCGCCCCAAAAGTCCTTGCAAAAAGCAGGGAGATTCATAGGAATTCAGTGAAGCCATGCAAATGATAGGTAAACTATCTATCTATATACAAACTATGTCTGGATGGATGGATGTACGTACGTACGTACGTACGTACGTACGTATGTAATTAATTGTCTAATATACATACAGTATATGTATGTATATGTGTATATATATAATATCATCTACTTTCACAGAACCTTGTAACTGTAACGAATTGGCAGAGGGTATAAGTTACCATTGAGGGTTGAGGGGGGAAAGCACCTGTGGGGTGACGGCCAGTCAACATCGTGGTGAAATCCCTGTCGTTGGTCACTTCTCGTGAAATACCGAAATACCCATGGTGTTTTTATGGTTTACACCGCCTTTGTTGATGAACTCTCCGTTTGACGAATTTGTTTAGCCCTTCAACTGCTCCAAAAATCAGATCATTGATAAACAACATCTCAACCACAATGATACCCCTTGGTAATTTAACATAGCTATTGAAAATGACCATAGAAATAGTGGATTTTCCCATTGAAAATGGTGGATCTTTCTATAGTTTTTTGTCTGTTTACCAGAGGGTAAACATTGATAAACAACATCTCAACAACAATGATAAATATGGATAAACATTGATAAACATTGATAAACATCTCAACCACCCAGTTCCTCCAGTTGATCCCATTAGTTTTACAGCCAAGCCCCCCCCCAGTTTTACAGACGCCCGTTTTACCAGGGAACGGTCTCCCTCCACATGAGCCCATGCCGTGGCATATGTTTCTGCCAATGGCTGGACGCTTCTCCCGGCAGATCCTGCAGACGGCAGATCTGACGTTGCTATCCCAGTGGCATCCGTTGAAGATTTTCATAGGATTTGTAGATTTGTTATGCGACTTTTTATGGGATTGTTATGGGAATTTTATGGAATTGTTATGGGAATTTGATGGGATCGAATGGGAATATCATGGGAAAACATGGGAAGACCATCTATCAATAGTGATTTTGCAGGTGATTTATCATGGAAAAACGAAGATGTCGCGGTCGGTCAAAGTTATGATTTTCATCTGCGGATCTTCCCGGTAGGGTGTCATCATCGCCATGCGAAGATGTCGAACCGAAGATGTCGAAAATTAACGAAGCTTTCAGGATGTCGAAAATCACTGGTTGGTGGTTGACCTACCCCTCTGAAAAATATGAAAGTCAATGGGAAGGATGACATCCCATATATTATGGAAAATAAAAAATGTTCCAAACCACCAACCAGATCAATATGATTAGCCTCTGTCATCACCCGCGCTTAGTTATAGAAAACACCCATGTGTCGATGTTTTTTCCGGGATTTTTACCTCCATGACTATTGGCGGGATGTTCCATTTCCACGACTTCCGGAGGGCTTTTTTTCATAGTCTGTTTCCCCTAATTTCCAGGTTTCCAACACCAAAACTGGACATGTCCTTTTCAGAGCGACGAAGCAAAATCGAAACTGGACATGAACGAACCATGATGAACTGGTCATCAAAGCATCATTGGTACCTGCCTGGAAAACTGTGCCAAGTGAAGTTTGACCTGACATGATTCTAAAACATCTGAATGTTCATCTGCCACGAGTTATGAGATATTATGAGATATTGTGAGATTTTATGTCGACCTTCAACTATTTCAGACTTCCCATCCATTTTGGGTTTAGAAATGGTCTATGACCATCACCATCAATTGGAGACGGGCCCCGTTCCGCCAAGATCTTCTCGGCGATCTTCTCGGCCATCTGCTCTGCATCTTTGGCAGGCGGCATGACCAAGGCGGAAGACGCTGGAGGAAGGAAAAAACAATCATATGTATGTATATCTATATACATATATATATATATATATATTTCTGTGTATATATATATATACATACGTATATTTCTATATACATATATATATATTTCTATACTAATATATTCTGGTAGCCATAGTCTGAAAAAATGTCTTGTTGTGACTCCAACTCTGCTGATTCGCAGGATCTCAGACTCACATCGCTTTCATCGCTCTGCTGGTGAAACTGTTTGTTTGAGCAGCATCGCCGCGCAGGTGAGCAGCACAGTCTGTGGTTTTCCCCGTGGGACATCCGCTGCTAAAACAGCGCCAAAAACAGCTGAAAGTTTGATGAGTTCGCGATGTCAATCACAATGAGTTCGCATGCGTTTCTTCAGTTCAGTACGGAAAAAAGACAGAAATCACATGTGATCACCAACCTCTGATGTTTGTGACACCAGTCTCTGGTAAACATACAGTTTGCTATTGAAAGTGGCCCAGTCGAAATAGTGAGTTTCCTATTAATAGCATGGTGGATCTGTGGATCTTTCCATATAAATCACCATTTTCCAATGGTTTTCCCATGGGTTTCCCATTAATAGCGGTGAATCTGTCCATCGTTTTTCGTATGTTTACCAGGTCGGGTAAGTCTCTGAAAATCGCTGAAAGCTCCGACCACACCTCCGTGATCTCCAAAGCATCCACCTGATTTTATCGATGGAGATTCCGCAGCGAAGAAATGCGAAATCATGGCATGGCATGGCATATGGGGCCTAGTCGGTCCCAAAAAACCGTTCCCAAAAACAATACATTCTATCTATACCATTTATATAGATTTATATTATATAGTGTTCATGTGTATACATATATATATATATATAATCTAACTAACTTTTGACCTTTTGACCATGGCACATATAGATGGAGGCTTCCGAAGTCATGGGGTTTCCCCCAGTCATCCAACTTAGATTCTCTCAGTATTGAAACCTCCGTTTTGGGGATCCCTCATCACAGGGTTTTCTGCATCACAGCTGCTCATTTTCTTAGCCCGGTTAGTCGTAGCCATATGGGTCTGAAAATGAGGTATAGCAAATCAACGTGGCAATGTGATGTTCGGGAAAATGATGACTAACGGATGGAATGGGGATGGAATGGGGTCCCATATGTTCAGACAAAACCATTAATGACTAAGCCATTCATATAACTGGGGTATTGACAAACCCTGGATGCACCCCCAAGTACTAAATCAAGATTTCATTTGGTGGTGTTTGACATTGGGAAGGGATTGGTGTGAAGACTTTGCAATGCTCAGTTCCAAAAATCATTTCTCAAATGAAATGAAGATTGAAGATTGAAAGGAAACCATAAGGACCCTCTGGTGATTGAACTGTGGAAAATTGCCCATTTATACATCATACACCTATGAAAGCTGATATTCCATAGCTCTTTAGCCACACTTCAGTTACACCATCCCAGGGATTGCCGGCGCTGGTTGGATGCCGCTGAGCGACATCTTCCAAGATGGAACTGATCAACCGGCGGGCGCCTGAAATGGGCGAAAACGCTGAGCTGCTGACGTGGAGAAGGAGGGAAAAAACTGCTGGTGCAGGATCCACCGATCCACCATCCCCAAATTTACCAGAAATGGATGGTTTATTGGTAAATTTGGGGATTGTGGATGGTTTATTGCTTCATAGTTTGAAGCAATAATCCACAATACCCATAGTTTCTGAGGCATCAAACTATGGCTGGTTTATTGCTTCAGTAAAACTTAGAGGGGATCATTATGATCCAAAAGAAACGATCAGCATAAAGGGTTCAAGGAGAGTCTTGAGCAGTCTCATGGCTTTACACCAGATTTTATGGTTGGAGATTGCCCAATTTCGACTGATTGAATCTCCAGTTTGTTTTGTTTGGTATTGTCTAATTCATCCTTCATTTGGGATGGTTTACCCCAAGTTTGGTTGAGTGAAGCCTATTGATTCCTATACCCTCTGGTTATTTAACATAGCCATGGAAAATGACCCATTTATAGATGGCTTACCCATTAAACATGGTGATTTTCCATGGCTATGTTAAATAACCAGATGGTAGTTGGGTTGATTTCTGGTGGTTCTGAATCATCTGTTGGTTACTACCCCCCCGATGCTTGAACTGGCCATGTTTCATATAGAACCACGAGAATCAAACGGCCCCCTGTCATCCGCACACCCACCAGAGAGCAGGTTTCTATTCCGAAATCAACCGCTGTCACCTTGGCACAATCAAAAGATATCAACATATCATCCATTTCAATCGGATTTTCCATGAAATAAACCATCCAGCGTTTTTGGGGTAGCTCCATGACTATGGAAACCCCCATATATCAAAGTTTGATATACCCTCTGGTTATTTAACAGTTCGCCATGGTATAGATGGCCCATAGAAATAGATGATTTTCCCAGCTAGAAACCTCCATTTATGGTTGGGATTTTCCATGGCTATGTTAGTCATAACCAGATGGAAATCACAACTATGGGTATACCCTCTGGTGAACGTTTACAACAAACTATGGAAAGATCCACCATGCTATTCATGGGAAAACTCACTATTTCGACTGGGCCATTTTCTATGTCGTTTTTTGTATGTTTACCAGGCCGGGTACATGGTATATCACTAATTGGTATATCCTGTAGATCCATGGTATATCACCAGTTAAACGTCCCAAAGATTTTGTGGCAACGGCCTCCCTTGTGCTCTCTGCCAACAGCCATGGCGGCACCAAGGCGAAAGCAGCCCAGGGATGAAGAAATAGATGGGAAATGTATGGGAAATCTAGGGAAATGTATGGGAACATGAGAATTTAACAATTTAATAGAATATAAACATATATATATGTATTATATTATATATATATGTGTGTATTATATATATATGTATTATATATATATGTATTATATATATATATATATATATGTATTATATATATATATGTATTATATATATATGTATTATATATATATATATGTTGATGTGATACTCACCAATAATTGAATAATTTGGCGGTGTCTGAAAAAATGTGGTGTTGATAAAAAGACATGGGACATTTATTGATCATCCCAAATCGGGTGGAACGTCAACTATACCATCCCATCTTAGTTACCAACTATCCCATGGGATATGTATATATATATGTGGTTATCAAACAATAATGGTTAATATATGGTGAATATATGATTAATATATGGTTAATATATGGTTAATATATGGTTCATATATGGTTAATATATGGTTCATATATGGTTAATGATGATTAATAATAATCTGGTTGATGGTTTTTCGCCCTACCCCCCTGAAAAATGATGGAGTGTTCCAAGTCAGTTGGGATGATGTTTTATCCCAACTGAATGGAAAGTCATAAAATTCCATGGTTCCAAACCACCAACCAGTATATATATATACGTATATAATTAGATTCAAACAAATGAGTTGCTTTTAAACAGGAAGACAAACACTTGCAAAATTGGGATGGGAGTCATTCGATACTGTGGGGCTTGGGAACTTAAGGAAAGCCACAACATTGTTCCCTATTTTGTTCACCATTTTTGTTGTATAAATCCCAATATATCACCATACTTTGGGATACTAAGGCTTTCATGATGTCTTTCTCCACTTTTCTTGGAAGGTGTTTACCCTATTTCTTCACCATTTCTTCACCAAAAAAATGTTGGTTAAATCCCAATAAATCAGCATTTGTTCTTCGTGAATTGCCCTTTCTGTTTGGGTAAAGACCCGTCGTGAATTGCCCTCTTCGAGCCGTGACACGGGAAATGGATTAAAAAATGTAAAGACAAGGTTTAACGGGATTATACCCTCCAGTAAATTAACATAGACCCTGGTAGATAGGGGTTGGAAGATTAGTTTCCTCTAAAAATTGGTGATTTTCAGGGTCTATGTTAATTTACCAGAGGGTAACATGAAGGTTTCCATGTATTCAAGGGGATTTTTTTGGATTTTAATGGGAATTATGATGGGATTTCAATGGGATTAGAATGGGAAGATATAAGAAACTCCGGATTCTTTCCTGAAGATCTTACCTTGAACGAATTCGAGGATAATTGGTGGCCTAGGATTGCGTTCTCTCCATACCATATCTGTATTTTGGTGATATCAGAGTAGTACATTGTGTCTAGAACCAACAAGGGTGTGAGCCAACAAAACTTTAAGAGCATCAAGCAATTGCATGGCAATAGTATCCCAAGAATGACCATCAAAATCAAAAATTGTCATACTCAATCGAAGCCTGAAACCTTGCCCCTTGCCCAAACCTAAAATATCGAATGTACCTAATGAATTGGTCGTAATTGATTGACTATCTACACTATACTCCAAAATGCATCATATCATATGTCCCATTGCCAACCACCGCGAAGCACTGTGGCAAAGCTGGGAAATCCCCTGGGAAATCCCCCAGAAATCGTGGAGGTGTCTCTGGGAAAATCCAAAACGGGGATTTTCCAGCCACGTGGATGAATACCAGAGGGTATCCCATCCCATTAGTTGTTGGTTATACCCTCTGGTAAACTAACATAACTATGGAAAGATCCACCATTTTTCATGGGAAAACTCACTATAAATGGTGATTTTCCATAGTTATGTTAGTTTACCAGAGGGTATATGGCTATATTACATATATATCTGGTTGGTGGTTGACCTACCCCTCTGGAAAGTATGAGTTCGTCAGTTGGGATGATGAAATTCCCAACTGATTGGAAAAATACAATTCATGTTCCAAACCACCAACCAGCAAGTCAACAATTTTAGATGCACCATTTTTTCAGAAACCCGCCAATGATTACAGGAATTGGCCAATCTCTCGCACTGATAATTCTTGGCTCCAAAAAACGCGGAGAACGGCACCAACCAGTTGAAACCAGCACCTTCAAAAACAGCATCCAAATGGCTGTATAAATGTACTCTACAGCATGAAATCATACAGTGCTGCCTGAAAACCCCAAAAACAAAGCCCTTGTTTTCCATCACCCATAGGATCCATGGTGCTGGTATATATGCTAACATTTGGGGTATATTGATGGTAAATGTTACCATATATAGCATACATGGATCCTATGGGTCACATTTCAACATTATCCCTGTGAAATTGCCATGACACACCCGACTTCATCCCATAGCATTCGGCCATGTTTGACGCAAGCTCGGCTTGCACATGCTGCGCAAGCGTCACCTCGAATTTTGGTGCCTATGTACATTGCAGGGCTCTGATGTCTGATTGTCTCTGACGTTTTCCATGGGAAATAGTCACCAATTTTTCAAAACAGACGCCGGGCAAACGTTGAAACCAAACCACTACTGAACCACCATTACCAGCATTTTTCCAAGACTTATCAAGTTGATTTCAATTGAAGTTTCCTTTTTTTGTCCATAAATCCTCCATATCTCCATCATCGAGATCGAGATCTTTCTATCCTGGGGGGTCATTGGGAGCCGTGCCCGACAAACAAAAAAGGGCAAGGGGCGAAAAAAAACGTGGAACTTCCGCTTCCAAATTGGTTGCATATCATGGTTGCTATCATGGTTGCATCTCATGGATTCAAAAATGATGAAGGATCGATTCTGATGCCGGTAAACGTTTACAAAAAACGAACTGGAAAGATCCACCATTTTTCATGGGTAAATCCACGAACTGTCGAACTGGCCACTTCAACAGCTATGAAAACACCCTATTTATAGTTGATTTACCTATTAAAGATGGCCATTAACTGTAACAAATTACCAGGCCGGGTCACGTCTGACCCGTGCGGAATTCGTCCAGGAAAGTGAGTCGCTATCGATGAAACATTGCCAGGGGATGAACAAAAAAATTTAAGCGCTGCAGGATCGCCGGGAAAAATGAGCCTGCTGAATGTGTTATTAAAATCGTTTTATCATGTTGAAACATTCAAATCCTTAATAGTTATAATTGATTATAAACATTCATGATAATGATAATGAGTTCAGTTATGACTTCAGTAATGTCATTAAAATGTCATTAAAATAATCCATGATGATCCATTTAAATGTCATTATCCATGAATTTCATTTAAATGTGTTGAAACAATGTTTATCCATTAAAAAAAAGCTGATCTGTCCAATGCTGTTACCAAACATCATCCGCACAGGACCGTCCACTCGCCATCCTGGCCGGGCTGTTTTTTGAAGCGAATGGCCAAAGATCGCATTAAGGGTATTATTAGCTGATATGAATATATATATATATGTATGTGTATATATATGTACATATATACATACATATATATATAACCAACGGGTTTATACATGTTTATAATACTTGAAGATATTTAAACCATCAGAACCTCTAGACGGATTATGATGGGGTGTATAATGGGGTATGATTCATATCATAATGGGTTTATGGCGGTTTATAATGGTTTATCCTGTTTTTTTTTTTAAAGTGATACTACAATCCAGGATAATCCCCTATAACAGGCAAGATCACGGAGGTTTTTCTCAACAGAGGTTTACCCCCTGGTAATGGGTTTATATAGCTGACATTATACACTGGAGATCATTACTGGATATATCATGAGAAATTCATGGAATGTATATAGCCAGTAAGTAAGGATGGGATACCCTTCGATCATCAAACATGGCTAGCCATCAAAAAATGCAGGTTTCGAGCTGGGAAAATCAACTATAAATGGGAGATCTTCCAGCAAACCATGTTTGATCACGGGAGGGTAAATTGATCATTTTGTGAACATTTACCCTCAAAAATGATCATAAATGTGTAATTAATGATAAATCCACAAATCGAAAAAAAAAAAAAATCAAAAATTTACGATTTAGACAGTGATGGTAATATTTCTAAATCCGCAAATTGTTCGGGGAATTTGGACGTCAAATATATAAATCAACAAATAGTTTGGATCGTTGGAGGATTACCCAATGCCCTGTTTTTGTCAAGGAAACGGTCTCCAAATGGATTCAAAGAAAACAATCATATCAAACATTGTCAGTTCAAAACCAAATCGGGATGCTGTGCTGATGGATATCATTGCACTTTCGCCATGAAATGATTACCCTCCAGTAAACCGACATTTTCGCTATGGAAAATACCCGAAAATGGCCTGGCTGTAGTTTCATGATTTACCCATTCAAAAAATGGGTGATGATCCGATGATCCACTTCGCAGACACACATTACTGGTTAATATCCATTAGCAATGTTTGTCCCATCTATACATGGCCAAAAAAACATGACAATCAAATAAAGATTGGTGTCCTATATCATTATCCATTAGTAATGGCTATATATGTTTACTAACGTTATTAAATCTAATCTAGAAATGGATATTAGAGGTATTAAAGTAGTGATCCGTTGGTTCATATCCCAAAACATTTCCCCGTAACGGGCGGATTCCGTTGGTCGTTTCCCGTCACGTTTTCGTCCTCCTGGCCCGACTCAAGGCGAACAGGCCTCAGGCGGGGTCGCCACGATGGCAAAGGTATATCTTTAGCAATGCCGAGTTCGTATGAAGAACATGTCATAACATTTAATAATCCATTAAAAGGTAAGAACCCATGTAATTCCCTATCATTGGCCTAATCCCTTGATATGTCTTATATTTTTGACAATCTAATCAGGTTACCTGACTTGACCACCCAAATATGATGAGATTTTCAAGCGGATTTTTTGGGACATATGTGAAGAAATGTTATTATGTTTCCATATTAGCTATGTTAAATAATCAAAGGGTATATTTTTGGGATAATGCTAAATGATGTTTTGTCGCTATTTAAATCTTCGTAAACGCAGTGGATTTTTTGGGGTTGTCCGTTTTTTGGACGCATCGATTTTGTTGGGATGGAAAGAAGAAACATGCTTGAAATCACCAAAGCACATTGATTTCAACACGGTAAACAACCAGCGATTTCAGCCACGAAATTGGGGACTTTTCCTAGAAGGAATCTTTAAACCACGATTGGCTGCTCCAGTGTATCCCCTTAGTGGCTACTTTAATCCCCATTGATTATGACCAAATCTTTGCCCGGTAAGTCAACTTGACAAAATTTGATGGTGAAGCCCATAGCTAGGAGCGCGGCCTTTAGATGGCCCTGTTTTTTTTTCATGGGAAGTTGCCGATGATATTGGATGTGCTCGTGCCAGTAGGGTTTTGTGTTATTTTTTGTGTAAAGCCTGTCAACGCCTTATTTACAGGCAGCAAAATGAAAAGAACATAAAAGAACTATTTCGACTACACGAAACTTGCGTTTTTGTGGATTCTTCACAGCCGCAACTATTTGGTTTCCACACTTTTTCAGCCGTCTTGTGTTCACAGCAGCGCTTCAAGTCTGGATTCTTCAAGGTTGATCGCCAGCACCACATGAACTCACATTGTTGCACGGACGCGTGCAAAGTGGAATGCCCACGCTCTTTGCACTTCAAAACCATGTGAGCTGGCAGGAAATCTTTTAAAGACTTCCAGGACCGGCCCAACCAATGTTGGAGACGCCTGGAAACAACTTGGGGCCTTCTAACGTGAAATTCTTCACTTGATGAACCACACTTCACGCCTAGCAAGTTCACATGAACATGAATACATGCCCCACCCCACCTCCCACCCCAACCCAACAAAACGCCACGGCCATCTAAGAGCTGTCCAACTATATACATATCTATGTATGTATGTGTATGTGTATGTGTATATATATATATATATAGGTACGGTATAAGTATGTATTTACAATTATATGTGTATATATATATACACATCATGTGTATATATATATGATTATATATATGATTATATACATATCAAAAAAAGACATTCCCCTTGCTTCGTGGGTTATATATCCCACTTTTCTCAAGGCCCGACACTCCCATGTGATCCCCGGCGGCACCGCCACGGGCTCAGACGCCTAGGCGAATGGAATAAGAAACCGTTGTTAATGAATGTTATATCATATCCATTAATCCCCTATATTATAGCCCATGAACAACCCATGAAAATCCAACTAAAATCCCATGAATCCCATAGTTAATGTGGTTAAAACAATAATCTATGGATGGTTTATAATAGAAAATCCATCTATGAATGGATGATAACTGGGGGTACCCCCAGTTTAGGAAACCTCGAAACAGTAGGATATCATCGGATGTAATGGGGGTAAAACAATGTCATAAACCCACCATTTGGGAATGCTTTACACCACCTATTAAAATGGTGAAATTGGGGATGGTTTATTATTGTTTTACCAACATTACTCTATATATATGGGTTCTTATTATAAACACCCTAGAAGAATTTGATTTGTCACCGAAACCAACACAGGTTTAATAAGTGATTATACACATCTTAAGTTCAGGGAAATATCAGGGAACTTTCCAAGCGTTCAACGTGGATACATGGAATGTTGCAAATGAAACAAAAATTGCAACTAATTCAAAATTGTTGCAACAAATTTTGTTATTGAAACAATTTGGGAATGTTGTTGGATCATTTTTTGCGTTACATTAATTGAAAATCAAACTCGAAGTTAATCGGAATCTTATGAATGGCAAAGCAGTTCCCAACTGATTACCTACAGATGGAATTGTGATAAACTGGGAAACTATCTGATATTATCTGATAAACTAGTTTTAAACATATCTATCACTCGTGAAAAAGTCTTATAAACATATACCCTCCGGTCATCAAACGTGGCAATGGAAATTCACCATTTATAGAGGATGTTCCCAATAAACCCACCATGGATAGGGGATGAGCAGAGGGTAAACAAGCAATAAATCGACAAAAGTGATGAGAGTTCCAGAGTTCCATTGCCAACTATACCCACTGTTCCATTAGCTCACTATACCAACGATCTATACCAGAGATTGTCATGGAGAGATCAACGAAAATGATGAACAGTGGGGCCGTTAAGTGTAGCAATGGGGATCTGACCAACAAAAATTGTGGTATCATGGGATATTTCATGGGGATATTTCAACTTGCTCCTCATTTCGGAATATGGGTCTGTCTGAAGATACCGGGATACCCCCAAGTAGCCATTGATATTTCCTTACTAGAAATGGGAAATTCAAAAAACGTAGCTCCTTTGCTCCTGATTTGTTCTAAGGAAATATCATGAAGGAATACCATTTCAAGAGGGAAAATATGGGAAAATCCATGGATAAACCACTGGATTTTACACAAGCCCCATATGGATCTTGAGATTCCTATGGCTCCGGAAGAAAGTTCCCGCGCCTCTGCATCACCTGACCAACATGGAGATACCATGGGAATGGGATATAAATCAGATAAATTAGATACAATGGGGACTATCATAGGATAATTAACAGGATATGTGTGTGTGTATATGTACCAACTATATGACAATTGGCTGTGTCTCTAAATGGGGGTATACAATGATGATAAAACTAACATAGAAATGGACAAACATGGTATATGGTTTTATATGGTGCAACCATAGAGTGGATGTATGTCACAGTACCAGAAGGCAACAGCTTAACCAACAAATAACAAAGGTAATGTTGGTAAAACAATAATAAGGCATCTCCAATTTCACCATAATCGGTGGTATAAACCATTCCCAAATGGGTGGTCTATTATCGTTTTACCCACATTAAACGAATTCTCTCATAGATGAACATCATGATCATCAAGACTTGGATGAGGGGAACACCTATCTATGCCCCAACAACTTCAATCGCAAAAATACTGTGCCAAAGTGACCCCGTGAACAATCCCTTTTCTCCCAAACAAACGCACGGAAGGGAGGAGCACATTTTTGGGGGTTGCTTTTAAGTTCGCTGACAAGGGTTGTGTCATCTCATATTTTCCCTACTACTTTATGATCCAAAATGTTTCCTATAAGTACCCACGAATGAAACCCAATAGTATCCAAATATAAATCACTGATTAATCCACTAGAACACAATGAAAAGTAGATGCTTATCAGGGAATCATCTATCCAATAGTAAAGATAGATAAAGCATCCAAAATATTTCACTCAGAACCAATAATGTGGTTAAAACAATAATAAACCATCCCCCACTCACCACCATTTTTATAGGTGCTATAAACCATTCCCAAATGGGTAGTTTATTATCTGGTTGGTGGTACACCTACCCCTCTGAAAAATATGAAAGTCAGTTGGGATGATTATTCCCAACTGAATGGAAAAATAAAAATTATGTTCCAAACCACCAACCAGTTATTGTTAGTTTTCTTCCTATTTACCGCTATGGTTGTGTACCTATATCTTATTGATATCCAGGAGTTATCATCCATTTATAGATGGATTTTCTATTATAAACCATCCATAGGTTATTTATTGTTTTAACCACATGAACTATGGGATTCATGGGATTTTAGTTGGATTTTCATGGATTGTTCATGGGATATATATATATATATATATATAATATATATATATGGGATTAATGGATATAACATTCATCAACTAGATTATGACTAAATTGATGGATCAATGATATTAAACATTACTAATTTGATATAACATTCCAAATTAAGGGTAAACTAACATAACTATGGAAAATGGCCCAGTTATAGTTGATTTACCTGTGAAAAATGGTGATTTCCAGTTCGCTATGTAACAAATTACCAGAGGGTAACCACATTAAATCCCATGAACCCGCAAGCCTGGAGGCGACATACAGCCCAGGTGTTCCTCATGAACGAAGGTTTTTTTGGTTGACAGCATCATGGCAAAGACCCGTGTTTTTTTCATGAGAACATCGCTGAAAAGTGAGAAGTGAGAAAATCATAGAAAAACGGGTGGAAAACATGGAAAACGGGTGAAAACAAGTCTTTAAGTGATAAATCGAACATGTCCGAGGATAAATCGAATATGTCCATGACCAAATTCATGTTCCAAAGGGAAAACAATCTGCGCACAAACAAAAGCAACGGAATGATCCTCAATTTGGTGGATCCGTTTTTAATGTGTATTGCGTATTGTGTGCGAAACCCAATGATTGTTACTTTAACTAATCTGGTTGGTGGTATACCTACCCCTCTGAAAAATATGAGTCAGTTGGGATGATTCTTCCCAACTGAATGGAAAAATAAAAATCCATGGTTCCAAACCACCAACCAGACATATATATATATACATAAAATACACTTTCCAGTAATTATATCCCACTATATTCCAGAATATTCCATCCCTATTACTGTTGGTAAAAACTCCATTTTAACTATATAATCCCATACATCTCCATACATCTCCCAGGTGGAATGGTGAAAATGTTGAGCCTCGGCGCACTGGTCTGCTCTATGCTGCGGAGAGCAATGTCGTCAGATTTCCCCATACCCGGCCTGGTAAACATACAAAAAGCTATAGAAAATCACCATTTTTAATAGGTAAATCAACTATAAATAGGGTGTTTTCATAGATGTTGAAAATGGCCATAGAAAGTTCGTGGATTTACCTAAAAATGGTGGATCTTTCGATAGCAAACTCTGACTTTACCAGAGAGTACATGCAATTTTGGGGTGCCTCAAAACCATGATTTTCCCCGAAAAAGGACCTAACCGGGATGATTTCGGGTGTTTTTCACTCGACATAATTCAGCCCCAGTCATGGTAGGCTTATGGCGCTTGGTTTCCGACATGATTAGCATCATTCACCATATATTCATCATATACTCACCATAATATGTTAACCATATATTAACGTCATTCAATCAATCAATCAATTATATATATATGGGCCATAATATATATGTATATATATATATGGTATATATATATATATGGTATGTATATAAATATATATCAGCCGATATATTAACCATATATTAACCAACCATCACTCGCATCCAATGGCTCAAGGATACTTTCTGTGCCGATTTCGCTGGGTGCCCCTTACGGCACTGAGCAGAGCGGCCAAGAGTTGCAAGGTGCCGCTGTTCTGCCGCGGGAAATACGACGTCTGGGGACGCATGGGTCAAAAAAAAACCTTAAAACGGTGGGTTCATTTTAGGGGTGTCATATGTGTAGGATTTAAGTCTATGTTTAGTAGCCATCGGTTATTGGCTACCCAATGACTTGACCCATAGCACCCATCGGGATGGTCTCAGTCACATGGTTTCTGGGAGGTGTCTAATAATGGGGGAAGGGATGAAATAAATCATAACACATTATCATTAATCGTACTTAACCACTAATATACAATACATCTATTTGGTTGGTTGAATCAATTATATATATATATATGTATGTGTAAAAACATGGTTAACCACCACTCTTAACCATGATCAACCATTATCAACCACAATAATTGACCACCATTAACCATGATTAATCATCATTAATCATCATTAATCATTATTAACCAGTATAAAACTCACCAAAGGCTGGTGGAATCAGCCCTGCCGCAGCCTCGGGGCAGGTGACGCCCTGACAAGAACAGAGCCGCAGCAAGTCCTCGCTTCAGACGATTTTCATGGAGGATTTCCGTGGGATTTCCGTAGGATTTTCATGGAACTTCATGGGAGTTTCCATGGAACTTCCTGGGATTGATTTCCCGTCGGATTCCATGAGATCTGAGGGTTTTCATGGGGATATCTGTTAAAAGTCGACATAGAATAGACAGTCCAGTAGGAAACTTGTGATAATCAACCCTCAAATTTAGGGGATTCTCGAAAATATCAGACAAACCCATGTTGGGACCATTGGATTTCTCGGAGGTTTACCACATAACTGTGGTTGTTTTCCATCTACCCTCTGGTAAACTAACATAACTATAGAAAATCACCATTTTGAATAGGTAAATCAACTATAAATGGGGTGTTTTCAATTGCTATGTAACAAACTACCAGAGGGTAACTATCTTGATCCATCTAAGTTCGTAAACATAACTAGTTTAGCTGTTGGGTTTATGGGTACTCCAAGCATAGTTAGATGGGTGATAAATCAACTTAGAACTGACCCTTGTAAATATGGTTAATGTAATAAAGGAGAGAACCAGTGAGATGGATTGTGGGGTGATTATGGAATAACTATTGGGTTCCACTGGTATAATATCGTAAGTTGTGTGATAAAACGGTCCCCGTTTTATAAGGGGTACAATTGTCGGAAAGACCCCATTTGGTGTCACAAATGGATACTTTTCTAAATTGAAGACACCCAAACCATCCCATACCCATGGGATTCCTTCCGCGACATGACTAAGCGCACCCTATTTATTCTAACACATCTCCAACCTATTCTCTCCAACTGAACAGAGATATAAAAGCCCATGAAAGCCTGGATAAACCTGACCCTAATGCTTTCAGCAAGCTGACTCGTTTTGCTCGGGAAGGCATGTTTTTGTCGGAGACCCATTACAAGGCAGGGCCCCCCAGTTACATGTTGGTTTGTTAACCCCATTGACCATAGTTAGAATTACCATAAACCCTAGTTATTGGGGTTATAATCCAACTTAGCTATCCTTTGGGGCACCTAGTATAAATATCGCTCAAAACTGGGTTACCGCTGGAACCAATGGTGTTCTAAATTGGATGAAAAATTGGGGAATGACCGAGCTGTTTTCATCAAGTGGAAAAAAACATGGATGCTGAATGGATGAATTTCTTGACTTGAGTACTCAACATGACTGTTTCGGTACATAACTGGTTGGTGGTTTCAACCCCTCTGAAAAATTGTGAAAATCAGTTGGGATGATTATTCCCAATATATGGAAAAATAAAAAGGGTGTGAAATAGTTTTAGGATTTTTTTTTTGAGCAGGTTTGGGAATTTTTTTGGGATTTCTTGGCTGGTACCATTTGCCTAGTGTTTGCAACGGTTTGGAACTTGAATTTGTCATTTTGCAT